>Ga0194125_10005443_pt1 | contig 19318 bp, 16 predicted proteins | sample TA2KigC250mmetaG_FD_148626 | JGI IMG/M metagenome (GOLD analysis project Ga0194125, IMG submission 148626) | Freshwater microbial communities from Lake Tanganyika, Tanzania - TA2015034 Kigoma Deep Cast 250m | ecosystem: Environmental > Aquatic > Freshwater > Lake | place: Tanzania: Lake...
GTTCAGCCGCCGCATCTGCTGCAATTTGGCCGCCTCATCCGGGAGACCGGCCATCATGTCCTGCAGGGTGATAATCTCCTTCTGTAAGTGCAGCTCCGGGGGGAGGCAGTCCGCCATCTTCAAAATCTTGTAGGCCAGGCGCAGCTCCGGGGGGACATCCCGGTCATCGTCGAACACCAGAGGCCGTCCTTTACCCGCCAGATTATCGAAAAGTCCGTCCTTCATGGCCTCCACAATGCGGCTCTCGGCAATTTTTTCTAAAAAAATCAAGCAAGTTCTCCATTTTTCTTAAGTTCGGCCAACAAATCCGCACCATCGCCCGGTAGATAAGAAAATGCCTCGCATAGCACACTTCCACCTCAGGCTGCGGCCCCCTTCCTTATTATGAGTATAATTATTCTAAGAGCAAGACTAAACCGCTTCCGGGGCATTCGCTGCGGCCTCATCTGTCTGTCAGGGGAAGTAAAAAAAACCGCCTTTAAAATTTCCCCCCCAGGGCCCCGGCGTAGCCCGTCAGTTCCACGTAGCCCTGGCCGCGCACCGTGTTGCCGTGGCTACGGCCCTCAACCCGGACGCTGCCCTCCCAGTAAGTTACCTGAGTGCTCCGGGTGGTTATCAATTCCTGATCTTGGAGGGTGGGCTGCACCTCCAGGTCATACCCCGGCAGGGTGATCTTCCAGCCGGAGGGGTAGACCGCCCCGGATTGGGGGGATTTCCAGGTGTTAAGCGGGGTAATGGTGAAGTCGGCTAATTCCAGGTGGCGGCACTGCCCCTGGGGGTCCACCAGGGTGCCGGAGGAAAAGGGGTCCAGGGTGCCGTCCTGGCGCCGCATGACGTAGAGCATCAGGTCGTGGCCGTCGTCCAGTTGCAGAGAAAACCAGTCCCAGCCCGTCTGGTCCGGGGCCAGCTGGCTGCTGGAGAACTCGTGGTCCATCCAGCTCAGGCCCTGCACCGGCAAGGTCCGGCCCTGGAAGGTCACCTGTCCCTGGGTGGCCAGACGGGTCAAGGAATAGTAGTGGCTGGCAAAGCCCTCCCCCGCGGCCTTTTGGCTGACCCCGTCGGTGCCATGGATAACCGGCGGCTTTTCGGGCCTGAGATGCAGATCCAGGGCCAGGTCCCCGGCTCCGGCCCGCAGGTGGTGGGCCTTTCCGACCAGCTCCGCCTGCCAGTCCTCAATCCAGACCCGGTAGCGCTGGGTCTCGGCCCCGGATAAGCCCAAAGCCCCCCGCCCCACCTTCTCATGAAAGGTAAAGGTCCGCCCCCCGATGTCCGTCAGGGCCAGGTGGCCGAAGTACAGGGTGCTAAGGGCCCAGGCCGAGCGCGCCTCGGGGTCGGGTTGCCGCACCCCCACCCGGAAAAAGGTCAGTTGATAGCTGAACTGCTCGCCCTGGTTCGAGGTCAGGTGGCCGGTATAATACCACCACTCGGTTTTGAACTCCGGATGCGCCGCATGATCCCGAGGAAAAACGTAGTCCCAGCCGGGTTGGGCCAGGCGGAATTCCCCGGAGGCCTGGGCCCAGGAGGTCAGGACCAGAAAAATGAGGCTACCAAGAGCCAAAAGCCGCTTCATGTTCATGTCTTCATTTAATTAGTGGGGTGGGCCGCCGCGCCCGCCCTTGCTGGGGTGTCAAAGCTCAGCTTTGAGTTATTAGGCGTTCCCAAGTACAACTTGGGAACGAGGATACGAGGATAAAGGCGTTCCCAAACTGGAAACTGGAAACTAAAAACCCTCTCCCTCCGGTATCTCCACCCGATAGCTGGCCTGGCGCAGAGTCTCTAAAATATGCTCGCAGTGCGCCGCGCCCAAAGTCTCCAGATCCAATTTAACCCTTGTTTGGCGCAAAGGCAGGTCCAGGCTCAGCCGGTCGTGGGCCAGGTGCAGGATGTTGGCCCCGGCCTGCCCCACCAGTCCGGCCAGAGCACCCAAGGAGCCGGGGCTGTCCGGCAGCGCCACCTGGATGCTGAGCAGGCGCCGGGAATGGAGCAGACCCCGCTGCACCACCCGCTCCAGGAGGGGGATATCGATATTGCCGCCGCTGATGACCAGCACTACCCGCTCCCCTAAATCCTTCTTGCTCAGGACATGCAGCAGGGCCGCCACCGGCACGGCGCCGGCCCCTTCGCTCAGGACCTTCTTCTTTTCCAGCAGCAGCAGGACCGCATCGGCGATTTCAGCCTCGCTGACCAAGGCCAGGCCGTCTAAACACTGATGCAGCAGGGGGAAGGTATGCTGCCCCAGGCAGGTGACGTTAATGCCGTCTGCCAGGGTGGGAGCGCCGGGAACCGGCGTGGGCCGGCCGGCCTCAAAGGCAGCCTGGGCCGAGGGCACCAGACTGCTCTGCACCCCGTAGATACGGACCTGGGATTTGAGGGACTTGATGGCCAGGGCTATGCCGGCCGCCAGGCCGCCTCCGCCCACCGGAATCAGGACTGCATCCACCTCCGGCAGGGCAGACATGATCTCCAGGCCCAAAGTTCCCTGCCCAGCAATGATTTCGGGATCGTCATAGGGATGGATAAAGGTAAGGCCCTCCCGGGCCAGCTCCTGGGCGTGGGCCAGGGCCTCGGCCAGGCTCTGGCCGTGCAGTATTACCCGGCCGCCATAGCCCTCGGTGGCCGCCTGTTTGGACAGGGAGGCCCACTGGGGCATGACGATGGTGGCCGGCAGCCCGGCCAGGGCCGCGGCGTAGGCTACCCCCTGGGCGTGATTGCCCGCCGAGGCCGCCACCACCCCGGCGGTTCGGTGCATCTCCGGCAGGAGGTGTAATTTATTGAGGGAGCCCCGCAGCTTAAAAGAACCGGTGGTCTGGAGATTCTCCAGTTTGAGGAAAACCTTCCGACCGCACATTTTGCTTAAGGTTTGCGAGTATACCAGGGGAGTCGGTATAATCATCCCCTGCAGCCGTTCCTGGGCGGCTTGAATATCCGGCAGACTCAGCATCAGACCCAACCCCGGGGAAAATTATCTCTTAGACATGTTGCGCTTTGCGCCAACCCGCGGCTTTCAGCTCGTTTACGTAGGTGATCATGGTTTTTTTCAAGGCGTTGATATAGGTGAGGCGATCCCCCTGCAAAAGAGGCGCCAGGGAAGCGTGCAGTCTGGTTCTTTCCGCCAGATCAGTGGGAGTCAGACCGTTCCAACTGCAATACCCCTCCTCAAACAGGATATCGGGGGTCACCTCCCTGGCCATGCCCTTGTCCCACAAAAGAAATCTGGCCCCCTCCATGTCATATTCCAGAATCCAGCCCCCGTCCTCGGTCATGGCTTCCCCGTCCCAGTCGGCCTGGCCGCAGCATGCCGGGCAATACAGATTGACCAGGATCGCCTCGGGCAGGATATTATCCCGATGCATGAACTGGGCCTCGGTTTTGCCGCAGACACAGGTGCGGCGGATGCTTAAACACATAGATAGTTCTCCTGAAGAATTGCAGGTAGTGAGTTTCTTAATTATAAAAAAACCTACCCTTCAACAATATCCTTGACCTGCAATTTAATCAAGCAGTTTCAAACCTTGCCGATTTGCCAGAATCCCTTCGCCCGGGCCAGTTCCCGGCGATTATTCCGGGAGTTAATGTCGGAGTCGGTTGCCACCCCTGCCGGCGACGTTGGCGTTTTATGGACTTCAACCCCGCAGACACCTGATCACCTGAAATAATAAGCAGGGGTAGAAACAACGACCCTTAACTAGGACTACTCGTCCGGAGGGGGGGTTAACAACCTTATCTAAATCCCAGCCGAGTTTCTCAAAGCCTTATGAGAACATTAGTTCACCCGAGCAGCCACAGTAAATTTCTGACTTGACATTATTCCCTTGCAAGGCAATAAGAAAAATAATACAAATAAAGATGGCTATTAAAAGGATTTTTTAGTCATTTGTTTGACTAACGGCGGAGGGTCTGCTATTTTGGGGTCCAGCCTTGTGATATTTGTCATTAATCCGGGCTTTACCTGCGGATCAGGTGATGGATAAAGGGTGGATCACGCCAAGCAGGGAATCACCTTCCAGGGAAAGCGGTGCCGCAGCTCAGGCGATTTCCCGGCCGGAGGGCGGTGGTTTCAGTGGCGGTTATTGAAGCCGGTTCAGCCAAGCGGCGGCGGGCGGCGTTTGGGGCTCGTTGGCATCGGTTTTCTTGCGAGTTTTAATAACTATCAGTAACAGGGACGAACATATGGCAAAAGAGGAAAAGAAGAAAAAGAAAGCGAGTGGCGGCAACGGCAACACCGGTGCGGTCATGGTGGTGGGCGCGGGCATTGCCGGTATCCAGGCCGCCCTGGATCTGGCCAAGGCCGGTCTGTACGTCCATCTGGTGGAGACCAAGCCGGCCATCGGCGGCATCATGGCCCAATTGGACAAGACCTTCCCCACCAATGACTGTTCCATGTGCATTATCTCGCCCAAGTTAGTGGAATGCGGGCGGCATTTGAACATCGAAATCCACACCCTGACGGATGTCAAAGAGATTTCCGGCGAGCCGGGAAATTTCCAGGTAAAGCTGGAGAAACATCCCCGGTACGTGGATATGTCCAAGTGCACCGGGTGTTCGGACTGCACCAAGGTCTGTCCGGTGGCCATGCCCAACGAGTTCAACGCCGGTCTGGGGGACTGGCAGGCCATTTACCGGCTGTATCCCCAGGCCATCCCCTCGGCCTTTGGCATCAAAAAACTGGACCGGGCTCCGTGTGTGCAGAACTGTCCGGCCAACCTGTCGGCCCAGGGCTACGTGCAGCTCATCAAGGTGGGCAAGTTTAAGGAATCATTGGATATCATTATGAACCGGCTGCCCCTCCCCGGGGTCATCGGTCGGGTCTGTCCGCATCCCTGCGAGAGCGTCTGCCGCCGGGCCGAGGTGGAAGAGCCCATCTCCATCTGCTCTTTGAAGCGGTTCGTGGCCGACCAGGTGGATTGGGACACCCTGCCGGTGCCGGAAGTGACCAAAAACGAGCAGCCGGTGGCCATCATCGGCGCCGGTCCCTCGGGGCTGGCCTGCGGCTACCACCTGGCCCTGATGGGCTACAAGCCGGTGATCTTCGAGGCTGCGGCCGAGGCCGGGGGCTGGCTGCGCTACGGTATCCCGGAATACCGCCTGCCCCGGAACGTGCTGAAACGAGAAGTGGACTATATCCAGCGCTGCGGCGTGGAAATCCGGTTGAACAGCCCCCTGGGCGGCGACCGCACCATTGACAGCCTCCTTACCAAAGACGGCTTCCGGGCGGTGTTCCTGGGGGTGGGCTGCCAGGGCAGCCTGAAAATCCCGGTGCCCGGCTCCGACGCCGAGGGGGTGCTGTGGGGCGTCGACTATCTCAAGGAATTCGCCACCACCGGCAATTCTCCCACTCAAGGGAAAAAAGTCCTGGTTATCGGCGGCGGCAACGTCTCCATGGACGTGGGCCAGACCGCGCTACGCAACGGCGCCACCGAAGTGAAGATCATCGCCCTGGAAACCCGGGAAGAAATGCCGGCCTCCCCCTGGGAAGTGGAAGAAGCGGAACAGGCCGGCTGCACGATCGAACACCGCTGGGGCGTCAAGCAGATCGTGGCCGAGGGCGGTAAGGTAAAGGGCATCGAACTCAAGGCCGTGGAGCGGGTCTTTGACGAGCAGGGCCGGTTCTCCCCCACCTATTTTGAGGACCAGACCCGCATCGAAGACGCCGACGTGGTGATTATGGCCATCGGCCAGAAGGCGGAATTGAGCTTCATCACCGACGCCGATAAGGTCAAGCTGAGCCCCCGGGGCCTCATCGAGGCCGATCCCCAGACCCTGCAGACCAGCCGGGAAGAGGTCTTTGCCGGTGGCGACGTGGTCTCCGGACCGTATATCGCCATTGCCGCGGTGGCTGGCGGCCGGGAAGCGGCCATCTCCATCGACCGCTACCTGCGGGGCCAGGACCTGAAGGAAGACCGGGAGTTCCCGTGGCGTTATGATGAACACGGCGACTGGAACCCCATTCCGGCCAATACCCCCAAAGAACTTCGGGCCAAGATGCCCCACCTGCCGGTGGCAGAATGGACCAAGAGTTTTAACGAAATCAACCTGGGCTTCACCCCTGAGGTGGCCCAGGCCGAAGCGGCCCGCTGCGTCAACTGCGGGGTCTGCTCCGAGTGTATGCAGTGCGCCATCAACTGCCAGCCCAAGGCCGTGGACCACAGCCAGAAGCCCCAGGAAATGGATATCAACGTGGGCGCCGTGATCATGTCCTCGGGTGCCAAGGTCTTTGACCCGAGCATTGCCGACGTTTGGGGCTACGGGCGTATCCCCAACGTGGTCACCAGCCTGGAGCTGGAGCGTATTCTCAGCGCCTCCGGACCGTATGAAGGCCATTTAGTCCGGCCGGTGGACCATAAAGAGCCCAAGAAGATGGCCTGGCTGCAGTGCGTGGGCTCCCGGGACGTGAAATACAATTCCTACTGCTCTTCCGTCTGCTGCATGTATGCCATTAAAGAAGCGGTGATCTCCATGGAGCACAGCAAGGAACCGCTGGAGACCACCATTTTCTACATGGATATGCGGACCTACGGCAAGGATTTTGAATTGTACTACAACCGGGCCCAGGAGTTGGGCGTCCGCTTCATCCGCTGCCGGGTACACAGTCTGGATCCGGTGCCCGGGGGCGACGTCATGGTCAACTATGTCACCGAAGAAGGAGAGTTCCTGAGCGAGACCTTCGACATGGTAGCCCTGTCGGTGGGCTTCCAGGTGGGCGGCGATGTCATTAAGCTGGCCCACAAACTGGGCGTGGAAATGACCCAGCACCAGTTGGCCCAGACCGACCCCTTCACCCCGGTGCAGACCTCCAAGCCCGGCGTCTATGTCTGCGGCACCTTCCAGGCGCCCAAAGACATCCCCCAGTCGGTCATGGAAGCCTCTGCGGCCGCGGGTGGCTGTTGCGCCGCCCTGGGAGAGGCCCGCTGGACCCTGACCAAGACCAAGGAACTGCCGCCCCAGGTAGACCGGTCCCTGGAGGCTCCCCGCATCGGCGTCTTTCTGTGTAACTGCGGCATCAATATCGGCGGCCTGTTGAGCATGCCCTCTTTAAAGGAGTATGCCGCCACCTTGCCCAATGTGGTGCTGGTGGAAGACAATCTTTTTACCTGCTCCCAGGACACCCAGGACAGGATGCTTCAGGTTATTAAAGATCAAAACTTGAACCGGGTGGTGGTGGCCGCCTGTACGCCCCTGACCCATGAGCCCCTGTTCCGGGAAACCATCATGGATGCCGGCCTGAACAAATATATGTTCGAGATGGCCAACATCCGCAACCAGGACACCTGGGTGCACATGAAGGAGTTCGACAGCGCCACGGAAAAGGCCAAACACCTGCTCAAGATGGCGGTGGCCCGGGCCTCGGTGCTCAAGCCGCTGGTGGAAAAACCCCTGAACATCATCGAGCGGGCCCTGGTAGTGGGCGGTGGCATCGCCGGTATGAATGCGGCCCTGAACCTGGCCGACCAGGGATTCAAAACCATACTCCTGGAAAAAGAGGGGGAATTGGGCGGCATCGCCAAGAAAATCCATCACACCATCGAAGGCCTGGACGTGCCGGCGTATGTGGCCGACCTGGCGAAAAAGGTTCAGAGCCACGACAAGATCGAGCTCTACACCGGGGCCGAGGTCGTGGGTTTCGGCGGTTATAAAGGCAACTTCAACACCCGGTTCAAGGTGGCCGAGGAAGAAAAGGCCATCGATCACGGGGTCGTGGTAGTGGCCACCGGCGGGCATGAGTATAAACCCAAGGAATTCCTCTACGGCGAGGATGGCCGGGTGCTCACCCAGTTGGAATTGGGGGAGAAGATTCACGCCAGCAAAGGCGAAGTGGCCAAGTGGGATCAGGCCGTCTTTATCCAGTGCGTGGGCTCCCGCAATGAGGAAAACCCCAACTGCAGCCGGGTCTGCTGCCAGGGCGCGGTGAAATACGCCCTGCAGTTGAAGGAACTGAACCCCAACATGGACGTGGTCATACTGTATCGGGATATGCGGACCTACGGCGTCCTGGAGGATTATTACCGCAAGGCCCGGGATCTGGGCGTCATCTTCGCCCGCTTCGACCCGGAAAAAGCGCCTGAGGTCACCAAGGAAGGAGACGGCCTCAGTGTCACCTTCATCGACCATGTGTTGCAGATGCCCGTGAAGATCAACCCGGACGCCCTGATCCTCAGCGCCGGGGTGATGGCCAACGATACCGAGCAGTTCGCCAGCATGTTGAAACTGCCGCGCAACGCCTTCGGGTACTTCATCGAAGCCCATGCCAAGCTGCGGCCGGTGGACTTCTCCTCGGAGGGCATCTTCCTGTGCGGTATGGCCCATGCGCCCAAGCTGATCAGTGAGAGCATCGCCCAGGCCATGGCGGCCGCGGCCAGGGCCGGCGGCTTCCTGGCGGACACCAAACAGACCATCAGCGGCGTGGTGTCCCACGTGGAACCCGGCCGGTGCGCCGCCTGCCTGGTGTGCGTCCGCAGTTGCCCCTACAATGTGCCCCAGATCAATGAGGATAACGTCTCGGAGATCAACGAGGCCATCTGCCAGGGGTGCGGCATCTGCGCCTCGGAATGCCCGGCCAACGTTATCCAGCTGTCGCACTACGAGGATGATCAAATAGCTGCCAGCATTTTAGCTTTCGAATAAGGAGTGGACCATGGAATTTCAACCGAAAATTATCGCCTTCTGCTGCAGTTACTGAGCGTACTCGGCTGCGGACCTGGCAGGTTCGATGCGACTGCAGTACCCTACGCACATCCACATCATTAAAGTTCCCTGCTCCGGCCGGGTGGATCTGATTCATATCCTCATGGCGGTGGAGCAAGGGGCGGACGGGGTTTTTGTGGCAGGTTGCCTGGAGGGCGACTGCCACTATATGCACGGCAACCTCTTTGCCCGGAAACGGGTGGAGCGCGCCAAGGAAATTTTGGAAAAGACCGGCGTGGGCAAGGACCGGGTGGAAATGTATAACCTCTCCGCCGGGCAGGGCTCCAGATGGGCCGAGATCTGTCGGGAATTTGACGAACGAATCATGAAACTGGGGCCGAGCCCCATCCGCTTAGCTCACGAAAAGAAAGCCGCATAGGCTTTAGGAGGCAGCCTGATGATAAAGGCAACACCCAAACCACTGGAAGAAATTATTGACTTTGTCAAGGATTATAATAAGATACTCGTTGCCGGGTGCGACGGTTGCGTCACCGTCTGCGAAGCCGGGGGCATGAAAGAAGCCAAGGTATTAGGCTCCGCCCTGCGCCTCTACTATACCCAAGCCGGGAAGGACCACGAGGTGGTGGAGACGACGATCACCCGCCAGTGCGACAAAGAGTACCTCGAGGAATTGAAAGACATGATGGAAAATGCCGACGCCGTGGTCTCCATCGCCTGCGGTTGCGGTATCCAGTATCTCACTGAGAATTATCCCAAGAAAGTCGTTTTCCCCGGCGTTGACACCCATTTCATGGGCATTAACGCCGACCGGGGTCTGTTTGAAGAGCGTTGTGCCGGCTGCGGCCAGTGCGTCTTAGGGACCACCGGTGGCATCTGCCCCATCGCCCGCTGCTCCAAGCGGATGCTCAACGGCCCCTGCGGCGGTTCCGAGGCCGGGAAGTGCGAAATCAGCAAGGACACGCCCTGCGGTTGGCATCTGATTTATGAACGCCTGGAGACCCTGGGACAGATGAATCGTTTCCTGGAACCGGTGGATCCCAAGAACTGGCGGTCCAGCCGGGACGGCGGCCCCCGGGTCATCATCCGGGAAGACCTGCGGAAAGCGGAGCCTCAGCACGGCAGCGCTCATTAAACACGAAGGTCCGGGCCGCCCGCTGGCGGCCCGGTGCAGATCTGTAAGAGAGGATTTAGGGAATGAGCACAAAGACACCCAGCAAGTTAGAAAAAATCATGGCAGCGGGCCATTTAGGGGTCACTTCGGAAGTGGGCCCGCCCCGGGGCGCCGATGGGGCTGAGATCGATCACAAGGCGCATTTAATTAAGGATTATGTGGACGCGGTAAATGTCACCGATAACCAGACCTCGGTAGTGCGGCTGTGCAGCCTGGCCTCCTGCATCAAGTTGAAGCAGCTGGGCGTGGAGCCGGTCCTGCAGATGACCACCCGGGACCGGAACCGCATCGCCATGCAGAGCGATATCCTGGGAGCCGCGGCTTTCGGCATCAACAACATGCTCTGCCTCACCGGCGACCACCAGAGCTTCGGCGACCATCCCACGTCCGCCAACGTCTTTGACCTGGATTCGGTGCAACTCATCCAGACCGTCCGACTGATGCGGGATGAGGGCAAGCTCCTGAGCGGCTATCAAATGAAGGTGCGCCCGGAAATTTTTGTGGGGGCCGCGGAAAATCCCTTTGCCGGGCCCAACGTAGAGCTCCGGGCCATGCGCCTGGGCAAAAAAATCAATGCCGGGGCGGAGTTCATCCAGACCCAGTGCATCTACAACATTCCCAAATTTAAGGAATGGATGAAAATCGCGGTGGACAAGGGCTATGCCGACCAGACCTATATCATGGCCGGCATCACCCCTTTCAAGAGCCTGGGTATGGCCCGCTACATGAAGACCAAGGTCCCGGGCATGGACGTGCCCGATAACCTCATTGACCGTCTCAAAGGCGTACCCAAGGAAAAGCAGGCGGACGAGGGCATCAAGATGGCCATCGAAATGATCCAGGAACTCAAGGAACTGCCCGGCATCAAGGGCTTCCACATCATGGCCATCGAATGGGAAGAGAAGGTTCCTGAACTGGTGCAGGGCGGCGGACTCTATCCCAGACCTCAGGTTTAAGGCCTTACTGCCTTGGGCAGGATAGCAAAGAATGAACCACACCCCGGGCCGCCAGCGCGGCCTGGGGGATATCCCATTGACACTAAAAAAGAAAAGTAGTATAATTACTATATACAAAATTATGACCAAGTAATTCTGATTGGAAACCCAAAAAAGGGGTAAGTAATGGCGGAAGAACCCTTAGTAATCAAGAAAAAGAAGGAAAAGTCCTTCAAAGACATTGTCATGGAGAAGCTCCCGGATGGGGGCAATCTCAATGCCTGTCTGACCTGTGGGACTTGTGCGGCTGGCTGCCCGGCCACCGGTTTGCACGGCATGGATCCCCGTAAGATCGTCAGGATGGCAGCCTTAGGTATGGATGAAGAACTCAAGCAAACCCCCTGGGCCTGGATGTGCAGCATGTGTACCCGGTGCGTCCATGCCTGCCCCATGAACGTTAATATCCCGCAGCTGATCTTTAATATGCGGGCTTCCTGGCCCCGGGACCAGCGCCCTCGGGGTATCCTGCGCTCCTGTGATGCCGCCCTGAGCACCGACACCTGCAGTGCCATGGGCACCCGGGAAGAGGACTTCGAGTTCATCGTCAACGACGTGCTGGAAGTAATCCGGGAACAACCCGGCTTCGAAGACATGCAGGCGCCCATCGATAAAGAAGGCGCTTACTTCTTCCTGAATCAGAATTCCCGGGAACCGGTGAATGAACCGGAAGAGCTGGGACCCCTCTGGAAGATCCTGCACATGGTAGGGGCCGACTGGACCTACGGCAGCAAAGGCTGGGCGGCCGAGAATTACTGCATGTTTCTGGCCGACGACGATGCCTGGAAACACATTACCGAGATGTCCATCAGGAAAGCGGAGGAGCTGGGCTGTAAAGTCTTCCTCAACACCGAATGAGGGCACATCACTTTCGCGGTCCGGGCCGGACTGCAAAAACACAAAATTAAAACCGACCTCGAAGTCCTCAGTATTTTCACCTTCTATGCCAAATGGCTCCGGGAAGGCAAACTAAAGGTCAACTCCGACTGGAACAAAAACCTCAAGATCAAATTCACCGTTCAAGACCCCTGCAACATCATCCGGAAGAGCTTCGGCGACCAATGCGCCCAGGACCTGCGCGCCGTTGTCAAGGCCTGTGTGGGGGAAGAAAACTTCGTGGATATGGCCCCCAACATGTCCAACAACTACTGCTGCGGCGGCGGCGGCGGCTTCCTGCAGAATCCCTATAAAGAAGAGCGTTTGGCTTACGGCCAGAAAAAGCTGGACCAGATCATCGCCACCGACGCCGATTACTGCATCGCCCCCTGCCACAACTGCCACTCCCAGATTCACGAACTGGCGGAATATGCCCCCAAGCATTACGCCACCGTGCACCTGTGGACCATCATCTGCCTGGCAGCCGGGGTGCTGTGCCGCAACGAGCGGACCTATCTCCACGATGACCTCAAGGAAGTCAACATCCCCGAGTGGGACGAAACCGAGTTTATGTAAACCATATCAATAACTTTTCTGTATACCAGAAAAGGGCGGTGCCTGAAGGAGCCGCCCTTTTCTCTTTTGTGCAAACCGCGGTTGCCGCTAGCGGCCTTGCTGTTGTCTCTCTTGCACCGACTCGTGATGAGGCTTACTGCTGGTCCCCCAGCAACCGGTAAGTCTGCAGCGGTTCGCTGCGGCCTCGCAGCACCACCGGAGGGCAGGGTTCCAGGCGGAAATAAGGGGCGATTTCCTGATAGGTCTCCGGCCCGACAATAATATCGGCGTCCAGTTCCCGGGTCAGGCTCTCGAGCCGGGCGGCAATATTGACCACATCGCCGATGACGGTGAAGTCCATGTGCCGATGCGAGCCGATATTGCCGGCAATGACCTCCCCCGTGTTGATGCCGATGCCGATGCGGCGGATGAGGCACGTGTCAGTTTGCATTTCCTGCAAACGCCGATGCATGGCCAGGGCGCAGCGGGCCGCTTGCAGTGCCGGCTGGTCAATATCCAAAGGCGTCCCGAAAACAGCCATGATATTGTCCCCGATGAACTTGTCCAGGGTTCCCTCATGTTCAAAGACGATATCCACCATGGCCGAAAAAAAGTGATTGAGCATCTCCACCACGGTTTCCGGGACCAGTTTTTCCGACAGGCCGGTGAAACCCCAAATGTCCGCAAAGAGCACCGTCACCCGCTGGCGCTTCCCCCCCAACTTTAATAATTGGGGGTTTTTCAGGATTTCTTCACAGACGGTGGGGCTGACATAGCGGGCAATAGTTTCCCGGAGCAGATGTTTTTCCTGGTAAAGACGTAGCCGGCTGCGCAGGGAGGCCTCATGCCCGGCCTCTTCCTGGGCGATTTCCTGGAGCAGTCTCTTCAATTCCGGGTCATCCGTCTGGCTGCTCAGATCTAAATATGCCTTGCGAGCCTCCAGCTCGTGGGAAATGGCCAGCTCGATGGCCTGTATAAGGTCTATTTCTGCCATAGAAAATCCCTCCCTGAAGCTGAGCTAATTGTAATGACAAAGAGTTGTGCCGGCAACCACCAAATGGAAAACATACCTTGGGGTAGTTTTGGGAATTACAAGGCGTTAAAAAAAGAGGGGTGTTTTTAGGGCTGAGTTTTTTTAAGGGCACTGGAAAAAGGCGGCAGGGTTCAGAGCGTTTAAGTCTCAGGCAACTATGGCAGAGTTTTGCAATTTCTGGTCCCCGGGCTTAGCCCGGGAACCAGAACCTCATGGTTATTTCGGGAAATACGGCTTAATTTCCGCCAGCACCGTGGGGATGATATCCGACCAGCCGAAGGGCATGAAGTGAATCCCCTGGCACATGGGGGCGATGTCCTTCAGGAGGCGGATGCAGATCTCAGTGGCCTTGGCCTTGTACTGCTCCTTGGGAACCGAGGCCATCTCCTGAATCAAGGATTCGGGCACGTCGATGCCGGCCACGTTGTCATTAATGAATCTGCCCATCTGGGGGGACTTGATGACCACCAGGCCGAACATCACCGGCACCCCGAAGCCCTCGGTTTTCCGGGCAAATTCCTCATAGTGTCGGGGATCGTAAACGGGTTGGGTCTGGAAAAACTCGGCTCCCGCCTTCACCTTCTTTTCCATTTTCAGCAGATGTAAATCCAAGGGTTTGAAACTGGGGGTGGCCGCAGCCCCCAGGGCCAGGTTGGTGGCCTTGGTCAGCTGGTTGCCGGACATATCATGGCCCTCATTCAGTCCCCGGGCAATGTGCAGGAGTTGCACGGAATCGATGTCAAAGACCTGTTTGGCGGCCTTGTGGTCGCCGAATTTTATGTGGTCTCCGGTGAGGCATAGGACGTTATCGATGCCCAGGCTGCAGGCGCTGAGCAGGTCGGACTGGAGGGCCAGTCTATTGCGATCCCGGCAGGTCATCTGGAAAATGGGGTCCATGCCGTACTGTTTCATGAGGACCGAACCGGCCAGGGGACCCAGGCGCATTACCGCGCTCTGATTGTCGGTGATATTCACCGCATCCACGTAGTCCTTGATATTCAGGGCCTCCTGGAGAAATTCAGGGGGCGGGCCGCCATTCAGACGGACGCAGCCTTTCACGGGACCCACTTCGCTGGTAATGACGGATTTTTTCTGGCGGAACAGTTCGGTGAGTTTCATGTGACTCTGCCCTCCTTAATATACAGGGTCCGGGGCCTGGCAGCCTTGCTATAGTCTTTGGGTCCCATGTACCTTTTAAGTTTATCCAGTTCGCCCAGGGCCTGCATCCGGTTGTAGATGAGGATCCAGGCGCAGTCCCGGGACAGGTCGGCCTCGCACTTGCCGTCCTGGGCGCCGCCACAGGGACCTTCCAGGAGGCCTTTGGCGCATTTGGTCACCGGGCAGATGCCGCCGGTTTCATTCAGGATGCACTGGCCACACTCCTGGCACTGTTCCAGGGCCAGGGTGCCGGGCACCAGGGTATCCATATGGCCCACGGAGTCCAGGCCGGTCTTCACGGGGATGGTCAGGCCGTAGACCTCGGTGAGATGCCGGGTAATCTGGACCGCGCCGCCGCAGCCCAGAACCAGGACCGCGTCAGCCTCCTGGAGCTTGTCCTGCACCGGCTTGAGCACCGGATCAGCCTTGGCCACGTTACAGGTGCGTTCCGGGGTGACCTCCAGGATGACTTGTTTGCCTTGGGCCTCTAAATCCTTGGACAGGGCCGCCACTTCGTCGGTGCCCCCGGTGAGGCAGACCTTGGCGCAGCCATCGCAGCCCACCAGGGCCACTTTGTCATGTCCTTCTAAAGCCTGCAGAATTTCTGTCATCGGCTTTTTGGTGGTTCCGATCATGAGTTATTTCCTCACTATTTGAGTTTAATTGTTGTGAAAAGACGCGGCACCGCCCACCCAGGACGGGCCGTTTTTTCGGGTGGTCCAGGTTTTTGGCCTCAAGCCGAAAACGTGCGGCCGCCAAAAGAGAGGAGCAGGTCTTAAACCCATGATTGAAACGGGCACCGCCCACCACCATAAAACAAAAACAGCTATTTTGCAAAAGCCTCCAAGGTTAAACTATACTCTTGAAGTTGACCGGGGTCAAGGTTTAAATGAGCATAAGATCATTTCAGGCCGATCTTCAGGGGCACCTCTCCAAGTCTGACGCATCCGGATTATAAGATTTTACCCGAACATGAGCCATTCCGGCTTGAAGATGAGGAGCAGGCCCACGGCCAGCATGGCCAGACCGCCCAGGAGATGGGAAAAGCGACTGAATTTTCCGGTCAGGCCGGTGAGCTGCAGGGTGGTCATGGCCACGCCGAAAACAATGAGGTCATCCAGCATGAAGACAAAGATATAGAGGAGGATATACAGGTAATACTGCCAGGTGGGCAGGTCGTTCAGGGTCAGGACCTGGAGATAGACCACCGGCAGGCTGGCGGAGCAGATCAACTCCACCAGGTTCACCATGAAGGCCAGCAGGATGATGCCGCTTAGGGCCAGCCAGAGGTATTGCTGTTGGGTGATTTGTTTTAATTTCTCGAAGACCTTTTGGCGACGGCGGCTGCTGGCGACCTTGCAGATGCCGGGCTGATTCAGGAAGTATTCCCGCAGGTTATAAAATCCCGCCATGAGCGCCACGATCCCCACCAGCAGGCGTACCCAGAAGATGAGCCCGAGAAACATCAGAAGGTTGAGCCAGGCTACCATGAAAAGGAAATAGATGCCGGCGGACGCCACAATGAAGGCGCTGCCCAGCAGCCACATCCGGCGGCGGTCTTCCATCCCCAGGAGCAGGCCGATGAGAAAGACTAAAACCCACATGGCGCAGGGGTTAAAGCCGTCCACAGCCCCCATCATAATAGTGAACAGCGGCAGGGAGACGTCCCGGGTGCGGATTTCCCCGAAAACGGGCAGGGTTATGGTGGTCGGGACGGCCGGCTCCACCGCCGGGGGCGGTTCAGTCCGGGCATTGGCCAGATTACCCACCACGTCCACGCAGGGACCGGCCAGGCACTTTTCCACGGCGGCGGTGATGGCGGCCCCGGTGGTCTCTTCACCCAGCCAGCCGAGGAAAGTCTGCTCGCCGATGACCGTGAAGGGCACCCCGGCCACCTGAACATTCAACTTTTGGGACACCTGCCGCAAGAGTTCCCGGTTTTCCGGGCTGCTGCTGATTTCGTATTCCATTAATCTGACCTGGGGGTAGCGGGTTAGCAATTTGGTCAAAAATTCCTTTTCCAGACGACAGTGGTAGCAGCCATGAGCCGAGAAAAGGTGGACGGTGACCGGAGTATCGGCAGCCACGGGCCCTGGGCCGAAAAGCCCGGCGAACAGGCATAGAAGAATATAGGAAAAAAGGTTTTTTCGTAGTCTCATAAGTGTGAAAGCTCTGTGTTCTCTGCGTCTCGGTGGTTTATATTTTACCACAGAGGGCACAGAGGGCATTCCCGAAAGTGCCTCGGGGTTAAATTAACCTTTACCTCCCAGGCATCGGATGTGGTATAAATAATAAAATCGCCGTTTAAGGAATATTCTGGCATGGCCGAGCTGCGCACCCGGTTCTCACCCAGTCCGACGGGTTATTTTCACATCGGCGGGGCCCGCACCGCCCTCTTTAACTGGCTCTTTGCCCGCCACTACCAGGGCGCTTTTATTCTCCGCATCGAGGATACGGACCTGGAGCGTTCCCGGAAGGTCTATGAGACCGACATTCTCGCCAGCCTCCGGTGGCTGGGACTGGACTGGGATGAAGGCCCTTACCGCCAGAGCCAGCGTCTGGACACCTATGTCTTTTACGCCGAGGAACTTTTGCGTCGGGGCGCGGCGTATTATTGCAACTGCTCTCCCGAGGAACTGGAAGCGCAAAGGGAGGAGGCCAAATCCAGGGGGGATAAGCCTCGTTACATCGGTCTCTGCCGGGAGCGGGACCTGGCCAGGGGGCCGGATACGGCGTTGCGGTTCCGAAATCCCGTGGAGGGCATCACCCTCTGGCAGGACCTGACCAGGGGGGCCATCGCCTTTGATAACGCTGAACTGGACGACCTGGTCCTGGTGCGGGCCGATGGCGTGCCTACCTATAATTTTGCCGTGGTGGTGGACGACCTCACCATGGGGATTACCCACGTTATTAGGGGAGACGACCATATTCCCAATACTCCTCGGCAGATCCTGATCTATCAGGCACTGGGGGCAAAGCTGCCGGAGTTTGCCCATATTCCCATGATCCTGGGGCCGGACCGGGCCAAGCTCTCTAAACGCCACGGCGCCCCTTCGGTCCTGGACTACCGCACCATGGGCTATCTGCCGGATGCGGTGGTGAATTTTCTGGCCCGCCTGGGCTGGTCCCACGGCGATCAGGAGATTTTCAGCCGGGAGGAGCTGGTCCGCTTTTTTTCTCTGGAACATGTGGGCAAGGCCGCCGGCATCTTCGACACCGAAAAGCTCTCCTGGCTGAACGGCCACTATCTGCGGGAAACCCCGGCTGCTACCCTGGCCCCCATGCTCCAGGAATTCCTGGAGAAAATCGGCATCCCGGTGGCCGACCAGGGGCTCCTGGCCAAAGTGGCCCGGACCCTGCAGCCCCGGGCCCACACCCTGGCGGACATGGCCGAGCAGGCCCGCTTCTATTTCCAGGACCCCCGCCCCTATGATGACAAAGCCGCAGCCAAGTTTCTCACGGTCCGGGCCAAACCGGTCCTGGAGACTCTCGCTGCCCGTCTGGCCGCGCTCCCCGACTTCACCGAGGAGGCGGTGAATCAGGTTTTTAAAGAAATCCAACAGGAATCCGGCCTCAAAATGAAGGAAATCGCCCAGGCTGTGCGGTTGGGCTTAACGGGCCGTACTGCCAGCCCCGGCTTGTTTGACATCATGGAGATTCTCGGCCGGCCCGAAGTGCAGCGCCGGCTGCAGACGGCCATCAACGCCTGTAGATGACGAAAAAGGCGGTCAGCTTTCAGCTAGTAAACAGCCAAAAGCAGACGGCGGCGCGATTATTGATAACATTCTGCCCAAGCAATACAAATCCACGGAGGTGACGAAACGTGAGCGTACCGGAAAACTACCGGAAAAAGCAGGCCATATTGGTCATAGTGATTTTTTGCCTTTTCGGTCTGGCCATTCTTAATTTTAACTGGATGGCAACCCTGGGGGCGGTGTTGGCTGCCACCGCGGTGGCCCTGTATGCGGCTACCACCCAGCCGGCGCCGACCCATGACGACCATGGGCACCATCACTGAAACTGAAAACTGAAAACCAATCACTGACCACTAACCACTTACAGGGAGGATAGCTATGCGAATCGCACTACTCGGCCAGGCGGCCTTTGGCGCAGATGTGTTTAAGGCTTTACAGCCCCGCTATGATATTGTCGGCGTTTTCTGTCCACCCGATTCGCCCAAGGGCAAGGTGGATCCCCTTAAAGAAGCGGCTTTAGAGGCGGGTGTGCCGGTTGTTCAGCCCCGGCGGATGAAGGACCCGGAGGCCTATGAGGAGATGAAAAAGCTGGCCCCGGACCTGGCCATCCTGGCCTTTGTCACCGACATCGTGCCCGGCCGGGTGCTGGCCCTGCCGCGGCTGGGAAGCATCTGCTATCACCCTTCCATCCTGCCCAGACACCGGGGGGCCTCGGCCATTAACTGGGCGGTGATTGACGGAGACAGGAAAACCGGGTTATCCATTTTCTGGGTGGACGAGGGCATCGACACGGGGGATATCCTGCTGCAGAAAGAAGTGGACATCGGCCCGGATGAAACCACCGGGGCAGTCTACTTCAACAAGCTCTACCCCCTGGGAGTGGAGGCCATCGTGGAAGCGGTGGACCTCATAGCCGCAGGAAAAGCCCCCCGCATCCCCCAGGACCATTCCCAGGCCACCTACGAGCCCCCCTGTGATGAAAAAGTGGCCGGTCTCAACTGGAACCAACCGGGGCGGGGGGTCTATAATTTTATCCGGGGCTGCGACCCCCAGCCCGGGGCCACTACCTCCTTCCGGGGCGAGACGGTGAAATTGTTTAATGCCGCCTTTGTGCCCCAGGCGCACAGCGCCCAGCCCGGGGAAATCCTGGAGGTTTCCCCCAAAGGCCTGAAGCTGGCGGTACAGGAGGGCGCGG
>Ga0194125_10005453_pt1 | contig 19297 bp, 16 predicted proteins | sample TA2KigC250mmetaG_FD_148626 | JGI IMG/M metagenome (GOLD analysis project Ga0194125, IMG submission 148626) | Freshwater microbial communities from Lake Tanganyika, Tanzania - TA2015034 Kigoma Deep Cast 250m | ecosystem: Environmental > Aquatic > Freshwater > Lake | place: Tanzania: Lake...
GTGAACCGCTGCGAAAAACACTCCACGGTTATTGGAAACTCAGGGTCGGGGATTATCGGGTCGTCTTTAAGATGGAAGGTGAAGTGGTTTGGGTACTCGGTATCATTCATCGAAAAAAGGTTTATGATGCCATCAAGAAAAGGGGTTAGAAGCACCGTGATTAGGGTGATCCATCATACGAGTTGATTAGCTCGCCAGAACGCTTCTAAATTCGTGAGGCCTGCGTTTCTGAAATATTCTCCTGTTTGAGACGGGCTTTCAGCCACACCCGCATTCTCTCTTCGAGGGGACCCACCCACTTCTCAATCGATGCGATGTCTCCATCCACCAGGGCTTTGCGGTGTTGGGGTGTGAGGTCATAGGAGGCCAGGATACCTGCGGGGTTTTCTACAAGGGCTGTCAGGAATCTGTTGTCTTCTGCCGCCATCTCAAGCACGGTCAGGATCGCATTTATTGAAGAAACCTTGAATTCGGGGATCTTTGCCTGGGGATCAAGGGCTGGGTTGGTCAACCGGTTCGCCGGAGCCTCTCTCCAGTGAAAGGCCATAAATGCCTGCCCGGGTCTGACCCGATGCGTCTTCCTGACTTTGGTCTGAACCGCTCCCCTGCGGGAACTCAGGGAGATCACGTCTCCCTCCACGGCTCCGAGCCGACTCGCATCTGCGGGATTGATCTCGACATGACTTTCCGGCACCAGCGTTTCAAGAACATGGGATCGATGGCTCATGCTTCCGGTGTGCCAGTGTTCGAGGATTCTTCCCGTGGTTAAGAGAATGGGATAGGCGGAGGTGGGCAGTTCTGCAGGCGGCCGATCATGGACCACATGAAACTTTCCGCGACCTCGCGTGAATTGGCCCTTATGCAGGATTGGGGTTCCGGGATGCTTCGTATCGCTGCAGGGCCACTGAAGCCCGCCTCTGTTGAGGCGATCATAGTTGATCCCCCCGTATATGAGAGTAAGCCTTGCAATTTCGTTCATGATCTCCATGCTGGATTGATAGTTCATGGGATATCCCAGCCGTTTTGAGATCTCGGCAATGATCTCCCAGTCCAGTCTCGCCTCCCCTGGTGGATCAAGGGCCTTGCGTACACGCTGGACTCTCCGTTCTGTGTTGGTAAAGGTTCCGTCCTTCTCCGCAAAACTGGCCGCAGGCAAAATCACATCGGCCATCTGGGCCGTCTCCGTTAAAAAGATGTCCTGCACGACGAGCAACTCCAGTCTGGCCAGGGCTTCTCTCGCATGGTTCAGATCGGGTTCACTCAGCATGGGGTTCTCCCCCATCACATAAAGCGCCTTCAGTTTCCCCTCATAAGCGGCTTGAACCATCTCCGTGATCGTGAATCCCGGTTTTTCACTCAGGTTCTTTCCCCAGGCTTTTTCAAATTTCTCTCTCACGGCAGGATTGTCCACCCGCTGGTATCCCGGATAAACCACAGGCAAGGCCCCCATATCGCAGGCGCCCTGAACATTATTCTGCCCCCTGAGCGGCGAGAAGCCCGTTCCCTTTCGCCCTAAATTTCCAGTGAGCATTAAGAGGTTGGCAACCGTCTTGGCATTGTCCGTCCCGGTTGTGTGTTGTGTGATTCCCATGCCGTAGAAGACAATGGCTTTCTTCGCCTTCCCAAAAAGCAGGGCGGCCTGCCGGATCTTCTCTCCGGCCACGCCGGTGACGGTCTCCACAGTTTTGAGGTCGTATCGTTTCAGGGATTCGAGAAAAGGCTCAAACTCCTCGCACCGCTTCTCTATGAACTTCTGATCATGGAGGCTTTCCTCCACGATCACCCGCATCATCCCGTTGATAAGCGCCACATCCGTTCCAGGCAGATGATCCAGATGGACTTGAGCCATGTCGCATAATTCGATCCTGCGCGGGTCTGCCACGATCAGCTTCGCTCCGTTATTTTTAATGGCCCGCTTGATCCTGCGGCCGATGATGGGATGACATTCGGTCGTATTGGAGCCGATGACAAACAGGACTTCGGCATGATCAATGTCGGAGATGGAATTGCTCATCGCTCCATCGCCGAAGGCCGCCAGTGCGGCCGCCACGGTTGAGGCATGACAGAGTCGGGCGCAGTGGTCCACATTATTGGTGCCCAGAACCGCTCTCACGAATTTCTGGAAGAGATAATTGTCCTCATTGGTGCACTTGGCAGAGCTGAGCCCTCCGATGACATTTGGCCCATGGCCATCTTTAAGCCGGGTGAAGCCCCGCGCCACCCGCTCCAGGGCCTCGTTCCAGCTCGCCTCGCGAAAGACCTGTTCGATGGAGCCTGTGTTGACGCTCTTGGGAACACCTTCCCTTCGAATCAGTGGCCGGGTGAGCCGATCCGGGTGATTGATGAAATCCAACCCATACCGCCCCTTGACGCAGAGCTCTCCCCGGTTGACCGGGCTTTTATCATTTCCCCTCACTTTCACGATTTTTCCTGTCCGGATCCCTATTGAGATGGAACAACCCACCCCGCAGTAGGGACATATCGTTTCGATCTCTCTTTCGGGGAGAAGGAAGTTCTTGGGTGTTAGGGCTCCGGTGGGACAATGCTCCACGCATTCACCGCAACTTTGACATATGGATTGGGCTAAAGGCCTGCCGCCAAAAGGACTGATCGCGGTATCATGCCCCCGGTGGCAGAAATCAATGGCTCCCACACCCACAATCTCATCGCACCTGCGCACACACTTCCCGCAGAGAATGCATTTGTCAGGTTCAAAATCAAAGGCGGGGTTGGATCTGTCCGGAGGTCTCGTTCGTTTTGTCCTCCGGAGCCTCTCAATAGACCCTTGTTCCACGCCCACATATCGGGCTACCTTCAGAAGCTCACAGTCCTGGCTTTTATTGCAGAGGAGGCATTCATACGGATGATTGGCAATTGACAGCTCCACAATGGTCCGCCTAATCCTCTGTATCTCCCCTGTCTCCGTATGGACCTTCATGCCATCCTGTACGGGTGTGGTGCAGGAGGTGGGCAACCCCCGCATGCCCTCGATCTGGACAATACAGAGCCGGCACGCCCCAAAAGGTTTCAGGGCAGGATCATTACAGAGGGTGGGCACATAAAGCCCTGCCTTCTCAATCGCCTGAAGAACCGTTGATCCCTCCGGGACGATGACTGCCCGACCATCAATGGTAAGTTTGATTTTTCTCATCGGTTTCACCTTTTCGCAATCCTAATAGATACGGATAGCATGGAACTTACAGGCTTCGTAGCAGGCCCCGCATTTCGTGCACTTTTCCGTTTCAATCGAATGGGGCTTCTTCTTTTCGCCTGTGACCGCCCCGACAGAACACTTTTTAGAACAGACCCCGCATCCATTGCAGGTTTCAGGATCGATCTCGTAATGAAACAGAGGTTTGCAGACGCCTGCCTCGCACTTTTTTTTCAGAATATGGGCCTCGTATTCGGAACGAAAGTAACGCAGGGTTGTCTGCACCGGATTAGGGGCTGTCTGCCCCAGACCGCAGAGCGAGCCTTTTTGAATGGTCTCGCTCACATCTTTGAGGATTTCGAGGTCTTCGGGTTTTCCTTTTCCTTCACAAATCTCATTCAGGATGTCGAGCATCTGCCGTGTACCGAGGCGGCAGGGCATGCACTTGCCGCAGGACTCATCGGCAGTGAAGGAGAGAAAATATCTGGGAATATCGACCATGCAGGTCTCCTCATCCATCACGACCATCCCTCCGGAACCCATGATGGAACCCACCGCGGCAAGTGACTCGTAATCAACCGGAAGGTCGAAAAGATCGGCGGGGATACATCCTCCGGATGGTCCTCCGGTCTGGACCGCCTTAACCTTCTTCCCTTTGGCCACGCCTCCGCCAATGTCATGGATGATCTCTTTCAGGCGGATTCCCATGGGAACCTCGATGAGACCGGTCCGCTCCACCTTTCCGGCAAGCGCGAAAGTCTTCGTTCCCTTGCTCTTCTCCGTTCCGAAGCCTGCAAACCATTTAGGTCCCCTGGACAGGATTGCAGAGACATTGCCCAGTGTCTCCACATTATTGATGTTGGTCGGATTTCCCCAGAGACCTTTGTTCGCCGGAAAAGGAGGCCTTGACTGCGGCATACCCCTGCCGCCGGCAATGGAGGCCATCAGCGCCGTCTCCTCGCCGCAGACGAATGCGCCTGCCCCCTCCTTGATATGAATCTGAAAACCGAATTTGCTTCCCAGGATATTTCGGCCTAAAAGACCGTACTCCTTCATCTGGATCAGCGCCGTTTCCAGTCGTTTTATGGCCAAAGGATATTCCGCACGGATATAGATATAGCCCTCATTGCACCCGATCGCATAAGCCCCGATCAGCATCCCTTCCAGAACCGAATGGGGATCTCCTTCGAGCAGTGAGCGGTCCATAAAGGCGCCCGGGTCTCCTTCGTCCGCATTGCAGATGATATACTTGGTCTGCCCCGGCGATTTCCTTGCGAACTCCCACTTCATTCCGGTGGGAAATCCTGCGCCTCCCCGCCCCCGCAGGCCGGAGTCTTTGATCTCCTGAATCACTTCTGCGGAATTCATCTGGAGAGCCCGCATCAGCCCGCTGTATCCGCCCCGGGCAATATAATGTTCGATATTCTCCGGGTCAATGATGCCGCAATTTCGAAGCGCAATTCGAACCTGAGGCTTGATCATGGGGAGGTCTTCGAAGCGCGGAATCCCATCTACGGCCCCCTCACCCGTGAAACAGACCGCCCACTCAGTTTTGGGGTCGCCATCTCTAAGGTAAGAGAGGAGAATTTCCTCCGTCCTTTTGGCCGTGAGATTTCCGTAATAGATGAAAGGTCCTCCGGGTTTCCGGACAGCCATGATCGGCTCTAAGTAGCATGTGCCAATACATCCCACCTGCAGGATGCGACCCAGGAGGTTCATCTGTTTGAGCGTCTGTTTGGCCGCCGCAAAAACCTCATCCGCCCCCGCGGCTTTGCCGCAGGTCCCCATTCCGATCTGGATGAGGGGTTGCTTAAGGTTCTCAAGGGCCTTCCAGTTTTTTTCAGCCCGCTCTTTGAGCGATGAAAAGTCCATGGTCCACCTCAATCCCATCTTCCCGGATCACCCGAGGAGCACTTCTTGAGATCTCTGAAAAACCCCGGATATCCCTGCAATCATATTTTGATGGTCTCGTAAAAAGTCGTCTCACCGGTGAAAACCGGTGTCCAGTGTTTTCATAAGTATCTGAGATTACTGGATTCCGGCTTTCGCCGGAATGACGATCATTAGGCTTTTTTGACTTTTTACGAATTAATCATATTTTGGAATCTATGTAATCAAGAGAGCGAAAGGTTCTTAATGTTCGCCTCTTCTCTGACTCGAGTCTCATCGAGAAGTTTCAATGCCCTGGAACGATTCAGGCTTCCGTAGACCGAATCGTTGATGACCATGACCGGCGCGAGAGCGCAGGAGCCAAAGCAGGCAACGGTCTCAATCGTAAACAGTCCATCCGGCGTCATCTGTCCGGGCGCTACCTGAAGATATTCCCCGATCGTGTCCAGAAGTCGGTCTGACCCCTTTACATGGCAGGCCGTCCCGCGACAGACCCGGATGATGTATTTCCCAGCGGGTTGAAACCGGAACTGAGCATAGAAGGTGGCTGTCCCGTAAACCCTTGCCGTTGATAGTCCGGTCAGGCGGGCGATTTCAAGAAGGGCCTGCTCGGGCAAAAAGCCCAGCATTCTCTGAACCCTCTGAAGCATGGGAATAAGTTCATTAGCCATTCCTTTAAATTCTTTCCGCATCTCATTAAAGAGACCCTCTACCTCCGGCATACCCTCGACTGATTGTTCCTGATAGATGGCCTGTTCCATATGGTTCTTCCTTTCTTAGGATGAATCTTTTGAACCCGTTACTCAGAGAAACAGAGATCCGTTTTTCATGACAGAGCATCACACTCAAACAATATCCTTTGGGTAAGGGTTACGGTTACGAAGCCCGTTTCGGTTATCGGTTACGGTTACGTTTAAAAACATTAGACACAATAGCCGTAACCTTCTATTAACGATACGGGCCTCGTCACCCTTATCATTAGACTTTTATTTCTATTGCCATCACCAGGCTTCACGCTCCAGACGCTTGTAGATGAACATGAGCTGTTCTTCGGTGAGTTCACCGACATTCTTCCGGATCCACTCCAGATCTCCGGACAGAATGGCGGCCTTGGCTTTACGGGAGATCCGATACTCCTTCAACGCCTCGGAACCGTCTTCCATCAGCTCACGCCAGAACTCTCCGTCATGATAAGCCCTTTCAAGAACCCGGGTGACCTCTTCTTTCTGGATCAGTCGTTCTCTCTGCGTCTCGACAATGAGCTCCTCCATGGACTCCTTCTCTTTCCTCTTAAGTGCGTTCTTTACAGCCGTCTTAAATTCATCTTCTGTAAAGGGTTTACGCAGATAGTCCGAGACCCCCATCTTAACGGCCTGGACTGCCGAAGAAACAGAAGGATACCCTGTGATGATGACCACATTGGTCCCAGGTTGCTTCTCGCGAACATACTGAACGACATCCATGCCATCCATATCAGGCAAACGAAGGTCAGCCACTAAAAGATCAAACCCGTCGGCCTTAAACTTGTCCAAGGCGGCATGCCCCGTTGAGGCCAGATCCACCTCATAGCCTTCCTCATGCATCACCATCGCAAGTCCCTTGGCAATACTCATCTCATCCTCCATCAGAAGGACATGAGGCCGGTAAGCAGGCTCACTTCTTATTGTCTCTTGGATTGCGTTCATGGTCTCTACCTCCTTTCATCTGTTTTCACCCTAACCTTAGCAAAAGGGATGCCAACCCTAATTAGGGAGAGCAGAGAGGAGATTGATTAATAAATTTAATGGGTTGGAATAAATCACCTCATTGTGGAATTGAAGTCTTAATTGGTAAATCGTATATGAGTTTATAGGTGGGAAAAAGGTTAATATTAAAATTTATTAGTTGCATTAAATATTTATAGGCGTATAATTGAATATACATGGGGGCGTAATGGATCAAAAAATAGAATTTGAAACGCTTTTTAATATTCTTCGAGATATCAGCACATCGCTTCATTCCGGCGCCCGTGTCAAGGACGTCTTTGAGATTCTGGCCATGAAATCTGCCCAGATGCTCAATGCAAGAGGCGCTCTCATCCGGATTTTAAACCCCAAAACCAACCATATGGACCTGGGAGCCGCCTATGGCCTGAGTGATCAGTACCTTTCAAAGGGCCCGGCCTTCCGTAAAGAGTTCGTAATGGACCTCTGCCGGCAGAACAGAATTCTTGTCATCCGGGACATCCTGAATGATCCCTTTGTTCAATACCCCAAGGAGGCCTGGCAAGAAGGAATCCGGATGATGATTGATGCGCCCATCACCTATAAGGATGATGTCCTGGGTATTCTGCGAATCTATTTCGATGAACCGAGGGAATTTTCCGAAGAAGAACTGCATTCCCTCATTCTCATTGCGGAACGGGGAGCCGCTGTCATCCAGAGGGCTCAACTCTTAGAGATTCAGGAATCCCGATACGACCAGTTGGCCCTTCAGACAGAAAAATTATCCGCCCTGGGAAGGATGGCCGCCGGAATCGCCCATGAGATCAATAATCCCCTTGCGGGCATCTTGCTCTTCAGCTCAAACCTGCTCAAAAAGGCTCCGGAGGAAGGGCCTTTTAAGGAAGGGCTTCAGATCATCATCCAGGAGACCCTGCGGTGCAAAGCGATTATTCAGGACCTACTGGAATTCTCCCGGCCAAGCGAGCCCAAAACGTTCCTGACCAATGTCAACAAGGTGATTGTGAAAACGATCCACCTTCTCGATAATGAGTTCCGGCTTCATCATATTCGGGTGGAGGTGGATCTGTCGAAGCAATTACCAGAGATCCTCATCGATGAGAACCAGATCGAGCAGATCTTTGTCAACCTGTTGCTCAATGCCATACAGGCCATCGAAGAGAAGGGGACCGTAACGATCCACAGTTATATTACCTCCGATCGAAAGAATGTGGCCATTGATATCTCTGACACAGGATGCGGGATTCCTCCGGAGAATATGTCCAAGATATTTGAACCTTTCTTCTCCACGAAGGCAAAGGGAACAGGCCTTGGCCTGGCCGTCACCTATGGAATCATTCAAAAACATGGGGGACATGTCTATGCCTTTAGCCAGCCCAAACAGGGCTCCCGTTTTATTGTAGAGCTGCCCATTGCTTCAGGACTCCATCAGGAAGAAATGAAAAGGTAGATATGAAACCCGTAAAAATTCTGGTCATTGATGATGAACCTGTCGTCTGCAAAGGATGCCGCCTGGCGCTTACGGATGAAAACCATATCGTCGAAATTTGCATGACAGGCAGGGAGGGGATGAGCCTGATCGAGGAAGGGGACTATGATCTGGTCCTGCTCGACATGAAACTGCCTGACATCGAGGGCATGGAGATTCTCAGGAGCATCCACAAAACGAAACAAGATCTTCTTGTGATCGTCATGACAGGTTATTCCACGGTTCAAAACGCTGTGGAAGCGATGAAATTAGGCGCCTTCGATTACTTGCCCAAACCTTTTACCGACGAAGAATTGATCCTGACGGTAAAAAGGGCTATTGAAAAGAAACGGTTGGTGGAAGAGAACCTTTTACTCCGGAAGGAGCTCTTCAACCGGTTTAGCTTTGAAAATATTATCGGAGAGAGCCCCATAATCCTTTCCATTTTCGAACAGATCGAAAAGGTCGCTCCAACCGATAGCACGGTGCTGCTGTATGGAGAAAGCGGCACGGGCAAAGAACTCTTTGCAGGAGCCATTCATGCCCGCAGCCAAAGGGCTCATCGTCAATTTATTGCCGTCGATTGCTCGACCCTCTCTCCCAGTCTTCTCGAAAGCGAACTTTTTGGCCATGTCAGGGGAGCCTTCACCGGCGCCATTCGGGACAAAGAGGGTATCTTCGGTGTGGCCAACGGCGGAACCCTGTTTATGGATGATGTGACCAATCTGAGTCTTGAGATTCAGGGAAAGCTCCTTCGGGTTCTCGAAATCGGTGAATACAAACCCGTGGGAGCGAGCCACATTCAAAAGACCGATGTGCGAATCATTGCGGCCACGAACAGGGATCTGAAGGCGATGGTTGAAGAAGGACAGTTCAGGGAAGACCTCTTTTACCGTTTGAATGTCTTTCCCATCTACCTTCCTCCCCTCCGGGAGAGGAAGGAAGATATCCCCAGGCTCGCCTACCACTTTCTCAGACATTTTTGCAAGAAAACGGGAAAACGGATTGAAGGGTTCTCCGATGAAGCGCTGGAGAGTTTGATCCATTACGATTGGCCTGGCAATGTCCGGCAGCTAAAGAATGTGGTGGAGCGCCTCGTCATCATGGCGGACGATACCAAGCTCGACCTGTTCCATCTGCTCGATCAGCTTCAGACGAAACGATCCTGGGACAGTCATCCGATCCCCGGGACCCTGAAAGAACTCAATGCTGCGAAGAAGCATCTTCTTGAAGAGACCTTCGGACAGATTCAAAAGGCCTTTCTCATCAATGCCCTCCGGGCATCGAACGGAAACATCACCCATGCGGCCGAAAGGGTGGGCATGCAACGGCCCAATTTCTGCGCCCTCCTCAAAAAACACCGTATTTCACCCGAACGCAACAAAAACGAAAAAGAAAATTAGAGACACTTCCCTATAAACCCAGTATTTTTGCACTGGATTCCAGCTCAGATATTTTTTCCCTCTTGCCATTGAAAGACTTTTCTTTCGCAGGTCCTGCAGAAGTTGGCGGATTTCTGGTCAATATCTTCGACGTACGTGGAAGTGTTCATCACACATCTTAAGTTAAAACAGTGAATGAGGCCGAAGGTGTGTCCCAGTTCGTGGATGCTCTCTTTTGAAAGACGATTTTTAAACAGGTCTTTGTTCTCAGGGAGGCCATAGAATGGATTATGAAGTCGATGCGCAGAAACGATGGCTCCTTTCCCTTCCAGCTGGGCCTCGCCAAAGAGAAAGGTAAAGATGGGAATAAACAGATCCAGTTCCGTTACCCCTATGATCTTCAACGCTTCCGGAGGAGCGTCATTGATTAACTGAAGCAGGAGCCCACTGGAGTGATACTGGTTTCGGGTTGGGTCATACACTGAGGAAAGATCGAACCGTTGACGCCGGATTTTGGTCTCGATTTTGAAGGTCTGAAAAAGGCTCTGTTTGAGAAATAAAAGGAGTGGTTCCTCTATGTCACCAATGGGCACGATATCGATATAGGACATGAGTGGGTAGACTATTTCTGTAAATTAAATTTTTTGATTTTGTTGTAAAGGGTGACCCTGTCTATTTTTAATATTTCGGCAGACTTAGAAATGTTCCAGCTGTTTTTCTCCAATATTCTTTGAATATGGACTCTTTCCAAATCCTCCAGGGAATCTGCCTCCAGGGTGGTTGGCCTGACCAGGTGGGGGAGATTCATATCTTCTTTCTCAATTCTACTTTTCTTTCCCACCACCACCAGGGCTCTCTCGATGGAGTTTCTTAACTCCCTGATATTTCCAGGCCAATCATACTCGGTCAATATCTTCATCGCCTCGGGAGAGATATCGGTAACTTTTTTATTCATCGATTGGGCATACTTCTTGAGAAAATAGTGAGCGAGCTGAGGGATATCCGCTGGCCTTTCCCGAAGGGGTGGAATGTGAATGGAAAAGACATTTAACCGGTAATAGAAGTCTTCCCGAAAGTTTTTCTCCGCCACTTCTTTTTCAAGATCGGTATTCGTGGCAGCAATCACCCGGAAATCCACGTTGATGATTTTATTGCTTCCCAGGGGGGCAAACTGCTTGGTCTCAATGACCCGTAGAAGATCCATCTGCATCTTGGGAGGAATATTTCCAATTTCGTCAAAGAAGATCGTGCCCCCGTTGGCCATTTCCAGCTTTCCCTTTCGTTTATATTGGGCTCCGGTAAAAGCGCCCTTTTCATGGCCGAAAAGCTCACTCTCTAAAATGCCCTCGGCAAGGGATCCGCAGTTGATGGAGATGATGGGAAAATATCTCCGGTTGCTCTTCCCGTGGATGGCTTGAGCGACCAGCTCTTTGCCCGTTCCGCTTTCTCCCCGAATCAATACCGTAGCGTCGGTCTGGGCCACCACCTCGATCATCTCCTGAATTTTTTTAATCTGGGGGCTTTCTCCCACAATCTCATCCTGCAGGGAGAGCTCTTCCACCTTTTGCTTCAGCTGAATGTTTTCAGCGACCAGCCTCCTCTGGTTGATGGCATTACGAATCAAAATCGACAGCTTATCCGGATCGATGGGTTTCGAAATATAATCGAACGCCCCGTCTTTCATGGCCTCCACTGCGGTGTCCACGGTGGCATAGGCCGTGATGATGATCACGGCAATCGTCTTATCAATCTTCTTAATATGTTTCTGGAGCTCTATGCCGTCCATTCCGGGCATCTTAATATCCAGCAGAACAATGTCCCACTGGCTTTCCTGAAGTTTTTTCAATGCCTCCGTGGCATTTGCGCCGGTATCTACCCGGTACCCCTCAACTTTAAACCAGTTATATAATGAATCTCTGACCGAAAACTCGTCATCAACGATTAAAATCCCAATGCTCTGGCTATCCATCTCTTCCTCCATCCCGGGATTGAAGGTCGATGCCATCCCGATTCAATCCCACTTGAACATTAACGGGTTTCTTAGGCAGGGTGATCGTAAAGGTCGTTCCCTTCTTCAGTTCGGATTCCACTTCGATCTTTCCCTCATGCTGCTGAATAATCCTGTAGACGACCGCCAAACCCAATCCGGTCGATTCTTTGGTGGAAAAGAAGGGCTCAAAAATATTGGGAAGAGTCTCCCTTGGAATTCCGCAACCGGTGTCAGAAATAACGATCCGGACATGATGATGGTCTAAGCTTTTCGTTTTGACAATTAATTTTCCGCCTTTGGACATGGCCTCGGTGGCATTCATAAACAGAGCCACAAATACATGCTGGATCCCGCTGGAATCACAAAAGATGATATCATCCCCTTTGCTTAATTCTTGGACGAGTTCCAGCTCTTTTATTTCCATATTATGCTTCACCAACGCGATGCTGTTCTGAATGATTTTATGAAGGCTCTCATCCGTCCATTTCCCAAAGTCTTTCTTGGCAAAAATCAAAAGGTTCTTAACGATTTCGCCGCACCGTTTCGTCTCATCTTTGATCACGGTCAAGTACTGGATGAGAGAGTCTCCCTGAGAGAAAGAGGCGGGATTCTGAAGGATCTTGAGACAGAGGCTTGCATAGGTGAGAATGCCCGACAGAGGATTATTGATTTCATGGGCGACCACGGCAGACAGTTTTCCCAGAGAGGCTATTTTTTCCATCAAGACAATATTGGCTTGAATCTTCTGAAGCTCTTTGCTCTTTTCTTCGACCTTTTTTTCCAGGGTGGAGGCCCACTCCTGGTTTGATTCATTGGCGGCCTTCAGCTCTTTGGTCATCTGGTTAAACGATCGGGCCAATTCCCCCATCTCGTCTTTAGAATCAAAATCGATGACATGGTCAAGGTTCAAATTAGCCACTTCCCGGGTTCCCCTGGAAAGCTTTCGGATGGGGATATGAACCAGACGGATGATGAATCCCGCAAATAGCAAGGCCGTCAGCACAATCATCACACTGGAAAATAGAATCATCTGTTTCTTGGTCTTATCGTTCTCCTCATCCACAGCCTTCAAAGATAACTTCACATCCAAAAGACCGAGAAGCTTATCTTTGGGCGAATGGTCATGACACTCGGCCGTAAAACATGCGGGTTCATTCTCGATGGGGTTGATGAGGCCCAAAACCCGGTATCCCTGCGAAGAGGAAAAGATTCGGATTCTATTTGGGGTGCTCAGACGTTCCAGTGGGGGGACATTTTTATGGCAGACGAAACATTGTTCCGCATCAATGTCCACGGTGGTGCCAACCTCTGTTAAGTTGTCTGAAAAGGCAATGCCCCCGGGTTTATTATAAATCCGGACCCCCTCCACTCCCTCTTCCATTCCAATGGAAGCAATAATATTGTGGAGATGTTCCCTGTCATTTTTCAACATGCTGTATCGAGTGGAGCGCTTGATCAGGTCGCTGGCTTGAATCGCATGGTTGATGACGCTTTCATTAAGATGTTTGGTGTAGGAGGTGATGTTAAAATACATGATTCCGGCAAAGGAGATCAATAAGAGGATGGCCAGAAGGAAGTAAAGCTTAAAGCTCAAGCTCCGGAAGCTCATACTCCTGATAAGAGGCAATATTATTTTTAAGAAGATTCTTTGCGCCAGGTCTTTCATCTCTTCATTCTCTGAATGGCCCTCGGGGGCCGGCTTAATCCCCCAGGAAGGAAACGATTCAGACTCTTTCTATCACAATTTTGGGTAGGCATCAATGGAAAAAAGGTTGGAACGGTAATGCATTAGTTATGAGGAGTCGCAAAATTTCTCAAAAATTTAATTAGAGTCTGTTTATAAATGCACTTTTTTCGTCATGCCGGACTTGAGGAGCCTGCCCCGTGCTTGATACGGGGGCATACAGAAGACCTTGAAAGAACTGGATTCCCCTTCTTGGCGAGAAATGACGATCTTTTGGGGAACCGTTAGTTTATGGACAGACTCCAATTTCACCCGATAGGCGGGACATTCTTGTCCCGCCTATGTTGGAAGCGGGGTTAGAAAACCCCGCCTATCGACTCTACCTATAAACGAAATGAAATTGCCCCTATAACGGGGGGATAACTTGAAGCCAATGATCCATCAGGCGTTTGATCAAAGGAAGTGATGGGGATACCTATCCGATATTGAATTTTGGGTTCGAATGACTTCGATGCCGAAAGGTGAGGAAGTTTTCCTCTCCTTTCCGCAGAAAGGCGCTGACCAGCCGCGCATATCGGTCCGGGCCAATTAATTTTTTTATCTCTCTGAGTTTTATCCCTCCATCCTGCATGGTCAGGCCAAGCCCTCCCTCGCCATGAGGCCGCTCTGACATAACATGCTCTTTAAACCGTTCCCATTCCTTCCGGTACCAGGAAAGGGCCGCCTCTCCAAAGAAGAAGTTTTTTTGGTCTTCTTGAAGATGTTTGGGTTTGAGGGTCAGCAAAAACCCCTCTCCCAGAGGATCTCGGCTGACCAGTTCGGGGCGGTCTTTCAGCTCTTGATTGACTGAAAGGATGAATCCGCTGATCGGGGAAACAATGTCCAGAATGCCCTCCTCCTGAATGATCGAGCAAAGCTTTTTCCCATGGATGCTCCGTCTTCCGGATAGGGGAAGCACGACGACATTGACCTTTCCTATCATGCCCGCCAGGAAATCGTCAATGCCCACCCGGACTTCATTAGCCTTTTCCACCTTCATCCAGGTATGTCCGGGGTGATAAAACAGGGACTCTTTGATGTTTAAATGAGAAAGGTCTTTCCCTGGCCCCTCCTTCTCTTCTTCTTCCTTTTCCAGAGGAGGAGTCGGGCCTGCGTCTCCGGCTCTACGGTGTTTCGCTTCCGGAGAGGCTGTTGAATCAAAGGAGGGAGTCGAGGAGAGATTTCTGAGTTCCCAATCCAGGGGACATTTCTCGCACTGGAGATCATATTTACAGAGCTTATAAGAGAGGAGGCCAGCGGTCATCCAGACACACTTCAGTTCTTTCTTCGAAATGAGCTGGTAGCTTTCCTCTTTTCGATAGCCGCTCATTTTATTGTCCATCCCCTTATCCTCACAAAGCATCTTGGCCATTTTCCTGACGCATCAAAGAGTTGAGTGAAAACCCCATCCTCCTGTGTTCCCTTGATAACGCATGTGGAAAATCCTTTCCGTCGCTCCTTCCTCGTTCTCAACCTTCGGTAATCAGGAAATAGTCCTTTACGATCTCATCCCATTTTTCCCGATCGAGATTTCTTGCCATGCCGTCAACTAATAAACCGCCATCCTGATAGACCAGTCCAAGATTGTAATTCATCCTTGACAGGAGATTCTCTCTCACCTCTTCCATCCATTTCTTCGCCAGGGTTCCTTGAAGCAGCTGCCTTTTATTGACTGAAAATCGTGGCGCTTCCACCTTCATCAGCCAGCTGTCGTAAGGATCTTTATTGATGTTTTGAGGCGATCGAATCAGCTCTTCATTGATGTCGATAATCTTTCCATCCACAGGGGAAAGCATATCAATCGCTTTCGAATCGACCTTCAACGTCCATCCCTTATCCCCCTGACGGATCGTTGAGCCAAGGGCTGGCATTTGAATCGCCTGGATCTTCCCTACGAGTTTCTGGGCAAAATCGTTCATGCCGACCTTCACCAATTGGTTGCCCTCCTGGACGGCCCAACTGTGTCCGGGGTGGTAATAGACCTTCTCCGGAAGCCGAAACCATTCACTAATGGCAGGGACGATCCTCTCTGCCGCCTCAAAGACCGCCCTTGCAGGCCTGTTCAAAAGCCTCCAGAAAGGGATGAAGAGGAGCAGAAAACCGATCACCAGCAAGTATTCAATATGTTTCGTGGCAAAGATGTCTACATAGCTGAAGCCTTCCATTGAGGAGCCTCCTTTCTGAGGGGTGTAGCTTTCTCATGCGTTTCTTCCTCGAGCGCCCATTCGGGCGATTTCCGTAACACCGGCATTCGATTGACAATCCATCGGAAGACCCACACTTCAATCAATAGGATCGTAAGGGTAATCACAATCTCCATCCATGAGGGAATATATCTCTGGCTCAACGGCACGTACCACTTATAGGCGATGACGGAGATATTGAGCCGGTTGATGATGATTCCAAGCATCGACAGGATAGCGGCTATCCGGATGATTGAAAAATTTTCGTACCGGACTCCCCGCAAGAACATAAAGCAGGGAAGGAGGACAAAACCTAATATCTCGGCAAGGTACCAGTAGCCCATGGGACTGGCCAGAAGCCCCCATTGCTTGCCATGGATGAGGATCAGTATCTTCATGAAGAAATAAACGAACATCGCTCCTGCACAGGCTTTTCCCAGACCTAACATGATCTTGTTAAACGATGCGTGATCTTCGTGGGTTAACTGATTCCCGAAAACTTTATGGCTGATGGTCCCTTCAAAAATCACCATCGAAAGTCCGGCGAAGATGCTGGAGGTGAAGAAGAGCACGGGAATAAACTCGGTGTACCACAGGGGATGGATCTTATCCTTCGCCATCAAAAAGAGCGCTCCCAGGCCGGATTGATGGAGGGTGGAAAGGGCGATGCCGAAGATTACCGCCCCTACAGTCAGGGAACCGACAATTTTCCTGATTCTTCTGAACCCGAGCCATTCGGCAACCGCAGGTGAGAATTCGATAAACAGGGAAATCATATAGAGCAGGAAGTGCCATGAGACAAGGAAGAGCACTGAATTCACGCCGAATTTATTTCCCAGGACGGGGTTGACGATGTTCCACCAGCGGCCAAGGTCCAGCAAGATGGCGCCGGCATAAAAGACGTAGGCGAGGAAGCCATTGAGGACGGTTGCCCTGATCACCGGGTGGTACTTTTCATTGCGGAGGATATAGACGACGAAGGTAAGAATATAAGCGCCTCCGGCAAAGGCAACCCCGACCATCACGTCAAATCCGATCCAGATCCCCCAGGGAAAATCCTGGGAAAGGTTGGTGACGGCGCCCAGTCCCTTGACCAGACGGTAGACAATCAGAACAACGCCCACGAGGATGATCGGAAGAGAGATGACATTAAACGGGGTCAAGAGCTTCCCTTTCGGTTTCAGCTCACTGCGGATAAAGGCCCAAAAATCTTTAAGGTTCTTTATTTCTCCTGCTGCAGCGATTTCCTTCATCGTTTTTCCCCTCCTTTTCTTCTCGCATCCTCTTCCCTTTTGGTCAGGGTGTTTATTCCGATCAGGAAAGCAGGCCAGAGCAGAAGGACAATGGGAACGGAATAGAGAAACCCTTTGCTATACTCCGGGTAAGCAATAGTCCCCAGATCCGTCCTGAAACCAATCTTCTCAAAGGGAACCTTGGAGATATAAAGGAATCCTGTCCCTCCGACCTCATGCTCTCCGTAAATGTGGGTGAGGTATTCTCCGGGTTTCTGATAAATTCTCCGGTTGGCCTCCTCGATCAATTGTTTCCTGGGGCCAAAGATCAGCGCGTTTTCCGGACAATTCTCCACACAGGCCGGTTTCTCTCCTTTTTCAAGCTTATCCCAGCACATGGTGCACTTCATAATCTTTGGATTGGCGCTGTGATATTCAAACTTCGGAATATCAAAGGGGCAGGAGGGCATGCAGTACCGGCAACCCATACAATTTTTTTCCCAGGTCACAGGCCCTTCTTTTCTTTTTTCCATGGCTTTGACCAAACAGGCGGCCACACAACCGGGCTGGTTACAGTGCATGCACTGTTTCTTTACAAAAACCTCTCCCTGGTCCGTTTGATAGCGATTGATGACCATCAGTTGGGTCACGGTTGGCTGGCGTTCTTTTTTGAAAGCCGAATCATCGGCGATATCCGGGACAGGCAGATGATTGGCCTCGGCACAGGCCGCCTCACACGAACGGCAGCCGACACATTTGGCCGTGTCAACCAGGATCCCTAAAAATTCTTTGGGGGGAACGGTGGCTTCTGCTTTGAACTTCCCCGGGGTGACAATGCTTCCCGAGGCCACCCCCACCAGTCCTCCGCCAACGACTCCTCCACCTAACACTTTAAGAAAGCTTCTTCTGTTAATCCCCATTTGCCCCTCCTCATTTTTCTTTCTTCAGCGATATGGGTTTGTCTGCCTCTTTCAGTCAGGGCCTTGATTCCGATACAGCTAACGATGGTCAGCACGACGAAGATAGGCACCATATGGATCACTCTCCTTTCACGGTTACTCCGGAGAAGAATGGAATAGCTCGGTCACCAAAACCTTCCACAACCTCTCCTCCAAGATGCCACCTGCTCCCTTGACCACTTCTCCTCCATCACCATAGACCACGCCTAATGATTGGTGATTGAAAGAGGACCTCAGCTTGGCCTTAAGCCGGTCGAAGTGCACTTGGAACTGAAAAGAGTCCATCAATTCAGGCACCTCTTCGCTGAAAGCTTTAGGCTGAATCTTCAGAATCCATCCTTTCTCATAGGGAGAAAGGTTTGCGATAGAAGGGTCTTTAATCAGTTTCTCATTTAACTCCACGACCGTCCCACCTAAAGGAGCCAATTGGCTCAATTTCCGTTTACCCTGACGAAGTTTCCAGGCCGTCTCTCCTTGTTTTAATTGGCTGCCTACTGAGGGAACCTCGATATCTTCAATGTCACCCATCACCTGTTGGGTAAAATCGTCAAGACCTACCCTCACTCTTTTGTCCTCATCCAGTTTTGCCCAGGCGTGCCCATAGTGATAATAGACCTCTTGGGGAAACTGGAGCGCCCTTCCAAAAGCAGGCACGGCTGCTACTGGAGCAAGCCTCATCTGACCCATCTGCAACACCGCCCTGGGGACTTCTCTCTTATTAACCACATGGCGTACAATTGCCCCTGCCAGAATCAAACCGAAGAATGTAAAAGCCACTAAGATAACAACCATTCTTCATCCCTCCTTTCTTTATTCATCCTTTCAGGCCCTCAGACCTTCAGGCATCATGATTGACGGGGAAATGATCATCCACTCCCTCTCCGGCTTAACCCTGGTGACTTCTCTCCTTTGAGACGGATGGTGAATGATGGCCTTTGCTAAAATCGCAACCACGAATGTTAGGATAACTAAGATGGTAACCATTTTGCTCACCTCGCTTTCTTGTTCTCAGGTCTGTTAATTTCTTCTGCTTTCGCTTATTACTATGATCAAGAAACGAGCCAAGTTTAAAAGTATTTTAAGGAATAATTTAATTGTCTGTAATTACAATAAGTTAAAGGCTAATTGGAGGGGGGTAATAGAAGTTGGTACTTAAGGAATAAGCCTTGAGGTGCTGAATTTTTCTACACTGCTTTTTAAGGAACGTATCTTAAGTGCTTAATATTTATACAAGTTTTGCTGTTGAAAAAATTTACAGTATTGTGTTTACATTTTCAACATTCTTGTGTTATTTTTTTAGTTTTTTGAAAGGGTACGGAGTTACCCTAAGTTTATTAATACCAATAGCCATGTAGCTCCTCATCCTCTTCCATTATATTCATCAACCTCTCCGAAAGCACGTACAGGAAAAGAGGCGCCCCGGACAATCCGAAGGGGAACGGCATAGAATTTAAAACCGATTTGAGGAAGAGCCGATAGATTGCAGAGATGTTCAACGATGAGGATACCCGAAGAAAGAAGCCGGGTGTGGACGGGTCGGGATGGATCCATGGTATCATCCACATTCCAGAAATCAACTCCCACGAGAACTGGTTTTG
>Ga0194125_10005456_pt1 | contig 19293 bp, 14 predicted proteins | sample TA2KigC250mmetaG_FD_148626 | JGI IMG/M metagenome (GOLD analysis project Ga0194125, IMG submission 148626) | Freshwater microbial communities from Lake Tanganyika, Tanzania - TA2015034 Kigoma Deep Cast 250m | ecosystem: Environmental > Aquatic > Freshwater > Lake | place: Tanzania: Lake...
TGCCGCACCCGGCATCGAAAATATCTAACGTTCGATTTACAAATAGCTTCTCCACCAGAAGAAGCGTCAGGTCATGCAATCCCCTATACCACCAATGGGAATTTTCGACCAGAAACATCTCTTTGTAAGCGGTATCCTTCATAGCCAATGATCTTCACAATCAGTACTTCACGAAAATGATCAGGAGCCCGCCACTTCGCTGGAACCGCTCATCGCAGGCCCCGGGCGACACGCAGACGAGTTGAGAAGGGGGGAGGGCTGGGGTGGGCGCGCGAAGACTGGGTAGTTACCGAAATTTAGTGCTTTCGCGGCGTACGCCGCAGTCGAGTTAAAGATGTTACCTGCTACCCCTGATTCAAGTGCTACTCGAAATCACATTCGGAAAAGACATGGCCGGGCTTGACATCACGCTTGAGTGTTTTCCCGATAAACTCATCCAAACGAGCTGGTGAAATGCCTGCGCCAGGTTTTTTGATAGCAATTAGATCGCTGGTCAGCAGCGTCCCGGCGGGAATGTCAACCGCGGCTACCAGGCTCTTCTCGAAGATGCGCTTCATCTCCCGAAAAGACTCGCTGCGCTTCTCTAAAGGATGCGCCAAAATGGTTTCGATAGCGCGCACACCCCGCACCAGGTCAGTCATCTCGGCTGGTTCGAGTGAGTGAGGCGCGTCGCTGCCGTACATCAGGCGGCTAAAAGTGAAGTGCTTCTCGATGATAGAGGCGCCCAACGTCACGGCAGCTAAAGCAGCGTAATTGGTCAGAGTATGGTCAGATAGTCCCACCGGTGCGCCATAACGCCCGGCCATCTCCTGCATAATATTCAGGCCGACCCGCTCATAGGAAACAGGGTACTCACTGGTACATTGTAGCACGGTCAATGGGGCGTTGTATTTTTGGATCACCTCAACCGCTTGATCCAACTCATCCCAGGAACTCATCCCGGAAGAGAGGATGACCGGCTTCCCGAGACGGGCGATCTTTTCCAGCATGGGTAGGTTGGTGACTTCCCCCGAGGGGATCTTATATCGAGGGACGCCTACCGATTCTAAAAGCTCAACCGCCTCTTCGGAAAAAGGCGAAGACAGGAAAACCACCCCATGTTCATCACAATGACGTTTCAGTTCCACCCATTGATCCAGAGAAAAGCCGGTGCGCTGGAAATACTCGAAGCGTGGCTCGCCTTTGAAATAAGGCGGCATGGGAGCATCGGGCAAAGTTTCGGCCCCGGGGATATGCGTCTGGAACTTGACCGCGTCCACGCCGCAGGCAGCCGCCGCCTCGATCAGCTTCTTTGCGTTGCCAAAGCTGCCATCGTGCACCGAGCCGACTTCGGCGATAATAAACACACTTTGATTCTTGTTTGTCATAAAAATAATGATGGAATTATAACGCTGGATCGGTCTTTTGTTCTATGCGATGGTAGAACTGTTCAATCGCCAGCGCTAACGACTCGGCCGTAGCCGGATCAATAAGCTCGACATTTCTCATCTGATCGATCACATCCAGCTTATGCCCCAACTTTTCTAACGCGGCAACAAAGAGACGCACATTGCGATCGTTTACTTTGTATCCTGCCCGGATTGCAGCGAACGCTCCGAGGCAATCCTCCTTCGAACTGATCGAAAAAATCCCCTCGCAGCCCTCATACCACGGGTGACCGAACACCAATGCTGGCTTGCCTCGATTGACCGCCTGCCACCCCACCGTTCCGGTTGCTGTCGCCACCGCCTTAGAATGATCAACTAAATCATACGATGAAGATGACAGTGGGATCAGACGAACATTCTCCATGGCAGCCAGATCTTCGTAAAAAGATTCGGTGCGAGAATTATGAGATCTGAATGCCCAAGAATGATCGAATTGTGCAGGATGCTCTTTGATATAAAGCAGCCAGCCATCTGGCAAGGTTTTCGCGATCATTTCAACCATCAATAACAAATGGGAGAAAACTTTCCCTTTGGGCGAAGTTGTGGCCTCAGGCTGGTAACTCAAGGCCAGAAAAACATAGGGGTGATCTAAATCTACCTCGCCAACCACCATGCGTTGGTACCGCTTTGCCAATCGATCTACTCTCCTGACAGCCTTGCGGCGAAACAGGCGATATTCGAACCCTTTCAAATTGGAACGCTCCGGCGTCCTGCCGGGCTGCTTGATATAATTGTCAGGTGTTCGAAACTTGGATTTCATCACACTCAACTGCTTCGTGAGCATCACTGGATAATTACGGAAATCGAATAAGCGTTGAAAACCTGATTTTCCATCCTGACGGTGATAGATATCTTCCTTGGACACATAGCGCACATACAGGGGGACATCATCATAATCGCCGCGCAATGAACTCAGGTAGGCTTCGATTTCCTCTGAAAGAGCAACATCCCCTGCTTTTGTCTGCATCATCTGCCGGTATCCTGTTTTCAGATCGGTATTGCCATCGATGGATTCCCTCAAGTAAGCATAGCTGAGCACATTGGATACTTCGAACATCAGCGTACGGATTCCAAATAAGCGACAGAGTTCATAGAGAATGTAGTCGAAGACCATGTGCGGAATGTACAAAAAGAAAATCATCTCCGGTTGATAGGTCTTTAGCACCGAGAGCCAATAGGCAACCAGGCGATGGTAATGGCGAAGTCGCTCCTGGTAAGGGAAAGAACCAAGGGCCTCCATCCGATCCATCATCTTCAACACTGTGCGCTCGCATTCCCCAAGCTGCTCCAAAAGCGGCTGGTCGAGGATGCCAGACTCGGCGCCCTGAAAATCAGGCGAGGCGATTCCCTTGACGGCATCAATCGTCGAATGGAAACAAATCTCTTCGAAGCGTTGTTTGACTTCTCCCTCGACCACCGGGCTTCCTATCCAATAGCATGGTTTCCATCCCAATCGAGCTGAGAGAATCTCGGCCACATCCACCCATATTTTTTCGCTACATTCAGAATAGATAACATTCATACCAGGCTATTCGAGAAGCCTCCAGGAATGCTCAATCAAAAAGTCGCCATCTTTGGGATGGGCAGGTTGTTGCACGGGGTAATAAGCGCCAGTAGTCACATCGAGTTGAATAGCTTTCAAGACACGATCCGCCTTGACTCCATCGATATCAGCGCCAAGATCAACGAAATATCTGCCCTCTCGCAAGGGGAAGCGAGGTACATGCAGCGCGATCTGGCCTCGAGCAGGCAAATTTACCAGGTCTTCCCCAGTAAACAGGCTGCTGAGGCTTATCAAGCACTTGCCAAAGGCATCGCAAATCCAAAAATGGATCGAAGTCGTGCCAAAAATGTCTCCCTGAGCCTGATAGCTGAGCACAAGATCAACAGGCTCTCCCGAGACCGCCGATGATAATGGCGCGCCATCACGATTACGCACCTGGAATTCTGTGAACCGCAGGCGACCATCGCCGCCGCGATCTGTACGCGAAGCCAGATTGGTTTTGGTCTCGTCTAGCTCACCCGCCATGACCAGATAATCTTGAACTACCTGGCGGACAGGACCATCGGCCTGCACGCAGCCCTCTTCGAGCCAGACGCCGCGTTTACATAACGAGGTAATGGCTGCCATATTATGGCTGACGAATACCACCGTCCTCCCCCCCTCCGCGACCTCGCCCATCTTTCCCAGGCACTTCTTTTGAAATGCAGCATCACCAACTGCAAGCACCTCATCCACCAGCAATATCTCTGGGTCTAAATGCGCAGCCACGGCAAACGCCAATCTGACGGCCATCCCACTGGAATAACGTTTTACGGGCGTCTCGATATATTTACCCACTCCAGAAAAATCTACGATCAGGTCGAACTTGCGGTCTATCTCTATCTTTCGCATCCCCAGGATGGCGCCGCTCAAATAGATATTTTCTCGCCCGGTTAGCTCAGTGTGAAAACCGGTGCCAACTTCCAGCAAGGATCCAACGCGTCCAAAAATATCTGCGTAGCCCGAAGTCGGTTCCGTGATCCGCGAGAGCACCTTCAACAAAGTGCTTTTGCCTGCGCCATTGCGCCCGATCAGACCGACCACCTCTCCGGCGCGGACATCGAATGAGATGTCTTTCAAAGCCCAAACCTCTTGCTTGACGGAAGATGCCAGGCGGCGCAGGGGGCGCTTTACCAAACCCATCAGATCTTCTTGCAACGTCTGTGATGCGGTATTTCCCGTTGCGGGATCAATCCGATAAACCTTGCATAAATTCTTGATGCTGATTGCCAGGTTATTCATCAAATTACATCTGCAAAACCACGTTCAATGCGCCTAAAAACCAGCGCGCCGGAAAAAAATACCAATAATCCAACTGCAAGAGAGATTCCAATGGATAGCCATGAAAATAGTCCATGTCCCAACAAAGACCAGCGAAAGCCTTCGATGATCCCAACCATTGGGTTCAGAGAATATAGCACGCTCCACTCTTCAGGTACTATGCTGCTCGCATACGCTACAGGGGATGCGTACATCCAGGCCTGGACGAGAAACGGCAAGGCATAGATGAAATCCCGATAATGCACACTAAACGCCGAAACCCAGAAACTCACCCCAACGGCAATCAAAAGGTTGGCCAATACCAATCCCGGAATCGCCAGGATATTCCAGGTCAGCGGTACCTGGTAGATTAGAAAAAGCACACTGATCGAGGCTAATCCTACCAGGAAATCCACCAACACGGAGAAAGAACTTGCAATTGGTAGAATCAGGCGCGGAAAATAAACTTTAGAAACCAATTCTCGCCCGCTAACCAGGCTGGTACCTGCACGTTGAAGGGATTGAGCAAAAAGCGTCCAGGGTAGAGTGCCGGCAAAGGCAAACAACATATACGGCGAACCATCTGATGGCAATTCCGCCAAAAACCCAAAAATAACAGCAAAAATGCCGGATGTCAGAATGGGTTGTAAGATAACCCAGGTTACACCTAATGCAGTCTGCTTATATCTAAGTTTTACATCCCGCCAGGCCAGAATCCAAAACAGATCGCGGTATGACCACAGTTCACGCAAGCTCAATCCAGACCAACCTCGCGAACGTTGAATTCGAACATGCCATGAAGCATTTGATTTCAGACTAAGCTTTACTCCTCTGCTATTCACCTGGATAGAACCTTTACCATCAAGCCCGAAAATAGGTGTGTGGGGCGCGTAGCGTCCCACACATCTGTTTTCGGGATATTTTCATTGAATTCTGTCACGAAGGCAAAGGGCTGTCAAGTGGTTCACCAGGGTCCCGACTGCTTGACAAACCTTTCGGCTACTGAGAGAATCCACTCGATATGAAATATGCCATAACAATCGAAGCCCGGATGCGCTCGTCGCGCCTGCCGGGAAAAGTTCTCAAGCCCATTCTAGGAAAACCCATGCTGGCGCTGATGGTCGAACGCCTGCAACGAGCCCGCACTGTGGATGATATCATTATTGCCACAACGGTCAATTCCTCTGACGATCCTGTGGTCGAGCTAGCGGAAGAGTTGAAAATTGGATATTTCCGTGGAAGCGAAGAAGATGTTCTGGCGCGCGTCTTGGGGGCCGCGAGAGCTTATCATGCAGATGTCATCATCGAAACCACCGGTGATTGCCCACTGATCGAACCCGGCATCCTCGATAAAGTCGTCGCCGATTACCGCATCGGAGGCGCAGACTTTGTAAGCAATACACTGGAATATACCACCCCAATAGGGACCGATGTGCGGGTATTCTCTACCGAGGCGCTGGCTGAAATCGATAGAACGTCAAACGACCCGGCCGACCGCGAGCATGTATCTCTCCACTTCTGGGAACACCCCGAAAAATACCGCTTGCGCAACGTGCGCACCGAATTCCCCCCCGAGGTCGCAGAACTGCGCCTGACCGTCGACACGCCCGAGGATTTCGAACTCATCCGCCAGGTGTACGAACATCTCTACCCCGAAAATCCCGCCTTCACGCTGGCCGACATCCTCGAACTCTTTCGGCGCAAACCGGAACTCCCTAAAATCAACCAGAATATCCAACAAAAGGCTGTACGCTGACGATGAACACTTTGCGGGCAGGGATCATCGGCTGCGGAAAAATCGCCAGTGATTTCGCCGACGATCCTAAAATGCAAGGGGATATTTTCTCGCACGCCGAGGCCTACACCACATTTCCCGGCGCAGAACTGGCCGCTATTTGCGATATTGACGAAGATCAATTGAGTAAATGTGGCCGGCGGTGGGGCGTCGAGGCGCGTTACCAAGATGTGCGCGCCATGCTGGCGGAAGCGCACCTGGATATGATCAGCGTGTGCACGCCCGACAACACTCATTATGCAATTCTCAAGGAGATTCTGACCGCCCCGAAAGCCCTTAAAGCAATTCTGTGCGAGAAGCCTTTGGCTGCCACAGTTGAGCAATCCCAGGAACTGGTCGCCCTGACTCGGCAGCGTGGGATCATCCTGGCCGTCGTCTATCTGCGCCGCTTTGCGAGCAATATGCGGGCGCTGAAAGATTTTATCGAAACGGGTCATCTGGGAAAAATTCAAGCTGTGGCAGGATGGTACACCAAAGGCATCCGTCACAATGGCTCTCATTGGATCGATCTGCTGCGCTTCCTGGTGGGAGAAGTGGATTGGGTTCAAGCCTGGGATCGCATCCAAGATGACCCTGACGATCCTACCCTGGACCTTGTGTTGGGTCTGGAAAATGGGGTGATAGCCACCCTTCGAGCGGCTGAGGTCAAATTTTTCACCATCTTCGAAATGGAAATCCTCGGAAGCCTAGGGCGCGTGCGCTTGACCGACTCGGGATATGTGGTTGAATACAGCCGGGCTGCAGCAAGTAAACGGTATACCGGCTATCGGGAATTGGAAAATATTCCCAAAAACTTCGGTGACCGCAAGGATGTGATGTACCACGCTGTTGAAAACCTGGTCTCCGCCATCCAGACTGGAAGCCCCGTAGCCTGCACCGGAGAAGATGGCCTGGCAGTTATCCAAATCGCAAGCGCCGCGATCCAATCGGCCCAACAAGGAAAAAAGTTGCTCTCGATTAAGGAACACGGTTCCTGGGAGGAACCGTGTTCCTTATGTCAGCTTTTTATGAAAGCACAACCCACCCCACCTACGATTATCGCCCTCAGCGGAGACCCAGGCGGCGCCAGCGCCGTCGGCCCGGTGATCAAACGCCTGCAATCAGATCAACGGGTTCAAGTCGAAGCATTGGCCTACAACGAAACCGCTCAAATCTGGGATAATCTGGGGATTGCGTACAATAAACTCTCCGGCGAGATCCCCGATCAGGAAATATTGGCATTCCTCCAACAGCGGGATGTCAAGTTATTGTTCACCGGCACTTCGGTCAACCCCGTAGACCTCGAAAAACGCTTCATCGCTGCCGCATCCCGAATTGGGCTGCCATCCCTGGCGCTGCTCGATTTCTGGCTCAATTACCGCCTGCGATTCAGCAATGCCGCAGGCGAACTAGCTTTCATGCCGAACAAAATCGCCGTTATGGATGCCCTGGCGCGGGACGAGATGATCCGCGAAGGCTTCGACCCGGCCCGAATAGTCATCACCGGGCAGCCCACTTTCGATGATCTGGCCGATTGGCGCCAACGGTTCTCGCCCCAACTAAGAGAAGAAATCCGCGCCGCCATTGGCATCCAACCCGATGAACTTTTTGTGTTGTTCCCCTCGCAGCCGCAATCATCCTTATATGGGGATGATAAGATCAACGGCGACCATATCGGCTTCGACGAATGGGATGTGCTGAAAGCGTTGATCAAGGCGTTGGAGAACTTACAACATCAGAACGATGCGAAAATCCATCTGGTCGTGCGCCCACACCCAAGAGAGACCATGGAATTATTCCAGGGCTTCCACAGCAACCAGATCATCATCACGGTGACAACAGAGGGCGGCGCGCGCAATCAGGTCATGGCTGCCGACCTGGTCGTCGGGATGAACACGGAGCTATTAGTGGAAGCCTGTTATTTAGGCTGTATCACCCTCAGTCTGCAACCCAACCTGCGCCATATAGACAAATTGCCAACCAACCGCGTCGGCGTCAGCCGGGCAGTCTATCGTTATGAGGATATCCAACCAGCCCTGAGCGAATTGCTCTTCGATGCAAATGTCCGCCAAAGGATGTTCGAAAAACTGGAAAGCTACAAACTGGAATCTAAGGCTGCTGGCAAAGTCGCACAGTTGATTTATGATATGATCCAGGCAAGAGGTGCACTATGACCAAACTAGCCCTGCGCGGCGGTGAACCGCTGCGCACTGAACCATTCCCAACCTATCATTCCATCGGAGATGAAGAAAAACAAGCTGTATTGGAAGTATTCGACAGCAAGGTGCTCTCGGATTTCCTCGGCGCCTGGTCGGATAAATTCTACGGCGGCGAGAAGGTGCGCGCGCTGGAACAGGCCTGGGCGGAATATTTCGGGGTAAAACACGCCATCAGCGTGAACTCGGCCACATCGGGGCTGTATGCCGCAGCCGGGGCTGCTGGCGTCGGCCCTGGGGATGAAATCATCGTTGCGCCCTACACCATGATCGCCTCGGCGACCGCCGCGCTGGTCTATGGCGCCATCCCCGTCTTCGCCGACATCGACCCCGAGATCTTCTGCCTCTCTCCGAAATCGATCCGCAAGCGCATCACCCCCTACACCAAAGCCATTATCGTCGTAGACCTGTTCGGGCATCCCGCCGATATGGATGAGATCATGGCGATTGCCGCGGAACACAACCTGATCGTCATCGAAGATGCGGCCCAGGCCCCGGGCGCGACCTATCACGGGCGTTACGCAGGGACGCTGGCCGATATGGGCGTGTTCAGCCTGAACTACCATAAAACCATCCACAGCGGCGAGGGCGGCATCGTGGTCACGGATGACGATGAACTGGCCGAAAGAGTGCGGCTGATCCGCAACCACGCCGAGGTGGTCGTTGGCAACAAAGGCACAGCTAATCTCGTCAACATGGTCGGCTTCAACTACCGAATGACCGAGATCGAAGCCGCTATCGGCAGGGAGCAGTTGATGAAGCTGGAAAGCCTGCTCATCCCGCGCATCGAAGCGGCCGATTTCTTGACAGAGCGTCTGCAAATCTTTCCCGGAATCCAGACTCCCGTAGTAAAACCCGGCATCCGTCATGGGTACTACCTTTATTCGATAAAATATGACCAGACAAAGATCGGGGTTCCGAGAGAAACGTTCGTAGCCGCCCTTAATGCGGAAGGCATTCCCATGGTTTCTGGCTATGTAAAGCCCATCTATCTGGAACCTATCTACCAGCAAAGGATCGCCTTTGGCACGGACGGCTATCCCTTCACCTATCCGGGCTACAAAGGGAATGTCAGCTACGACAAAGGCATCTGCCCGGTCACTGAACGAATGCACTACCAGGAGTTGATGTTCACCAACATCTGCCACGCCGGAATCGGGCAGGGTGATTTAGAAGATGTTGTCGCTGCATTCCACAAGCTCTATGACAACCTGGATGAAATCAAGGAGTCGCAATGACCACTCACCCAACCCCATTTTTAGTCGGCAATGAAGTGTACCTGCGCCCTTTGATCGAGGCGGATGCCGACGGCCCCTATGCTACCTGGTTCAACGACGAAGAAGTCTGCCAGGGGAATTCGCACCACGTTTTCCCCTACACCCCAGAGGCGGCGCGTGACTATATTCGATTTGCCGCAGAAACGCGCAGCGATCTCGTTTTAGCAATCGTCACCCGGGAAGACCACCGGCATATCGGCAACATCGCTCTGCAAAAGATCCACCCCGTTTACCACTCGGCGGAGTTCTCCATCGTCATCGGGGACAAATCCGCCTGGGGTACAGGCTATGGGGCAGAGGCCGGGCGATTGATCTGCGACCACGGCTTTCGAGCCATGAATCTGCACCGGATTCATTGCGGCACCTTCTCGAACAACATCGCCATGCAGCGGCTGGCCGCTCACCTGGGCATGAAACAAGAAGGCGTCCGCCGCCAGGCCGCCTTCAAAAGTGGTCAATACTTAGATATCATCGAGTATGGAGTTCTGAAAGAAGAATACGAAGAACGCAAGAACGCCCCCCAGCCCCCAACGCCATAGGCGCGCCTTCGGCGTGAGGGAGTAAGTTCCCCCCAGAATTGGGGGGCTAGGGGGGCTTCAACCTGCTGCTGACCATTACATGAGTCTACTGAAAAAAGGTGTTGCGCTGCCGTTCGGTGGGGCACCAACGCCTAAAAACCCGTTTTTTGGGTGCACGTTCCCTAAAATCGGCGTATTTTACGCCCAGAGTGGGTTATTACCCTGGCTCGTTTCGGAAAAAACGGGGTTTTTCAGTGGACTCATTACATAAGTTTTAAAAAAGGTGTAACTACTCAGCCAAACGGGGAAGTTCCCGAAAAAAGGGTGTGCGAACGCAAAGCGGCTGCGCCCCCTTCGCACACCCTTTTTTCGGGCTAATCCGTTCGATGGCTGAGCAGTTACAAAAAGGTAATAAATAATGGATTACGAAGGATACGGTAAACCCCTTTTTAGGGACATGAAATACTGCACGCGCTGCTGTATGCCCGAGTCGAATGAGGGCATCAAGTTCGACGAGATGGGCATCTGCCAGGCCTGCCAATCGGCGGAGCAAAAAATACACATTGATTGGACAGAAAGAGAAAAGCAACTTCGGGACCTGCTCGAGTACTATAAAAGCCTCAATAATGATTACGATTGCATTGTGCCAATCAGCGGCGGCAAAGACAGCACATTTCAGCTACATATCATCACAAAAGTCTACAATTTGCGCGCCTTGGCGGTCACCTTCAGCCACAATTGGTACAGCGAAACTGGCAAGAAAAATCTGGAAAATGCAATAGAAAAATTCAACGTTGACCATATCATGTTCACCCCAAATCGGAATCTGGTCAACAAAGTCGCCCGGCAGTCCCTTTTCAAGATCGGGGATGCCTGTTGGCACTGTCACGCCGGCGTAGGAGCGTTCCCACTCCAAATTGCCGTGAAATACCGCATCCCCCTGCTGATCTGGGGCGAATCGATTGCCGAAATGTCGGGCAGAGCCACACATTATGACCCGGTGCTCAAGTTCGATCGCGATTACTTCACCAAAGTATCCGCCAAGATTTACTCGGAACAGATGGTGAGCGATTCTATAACACTGCGAGAACTATCCCCCTTCAAGCTGCCCAGCTACGAAGAAATCGAGGAAGTCAGCGTGATCGGCATCCACCTGGGGGATTACATCTTTTGGGATGATGAGCGGCAGATGGAATTCGTGCGCGATGTCTATGGCTGGGAAGAAGATTTTGTCGAAGGGACATATAAACGATATAAAAGCGTGGAATGTGTTATGCCCGGCATCCACGACTACACAAAATTTCTCAAACGCGGCTTCGGGCGCGGCACCGATCATGCCAGCGCAGATGTGCGCACCGGCCTGTTGACGCGCGAAGAAGGGATGGAATTGGCCAAGAAACACGATACCGAACGCCCTGAAGCTTTAGATCATTATCTGGAAATCACTGGATTAAGCGAAGAAGAGTTCCAGGATGTAATGAGACATCATCGCAATGCCCTGGAAATCGAGGCCCTCTCGGAGGACAAACTTTTCCGGGCCGTGGAAGAGTACCGGCAGGCTCAGGCTGCCTCAGCCGGCAAAGAATAAATCTCATGAGCAATACGATAATCCAACTCGATGCAACCCAGGCAATCGAGCTTATCAGGCAGGCAGAAATCCGTGTTGTGGAATATATGCAGGCCTGTCTCGATCAGATCGAAAAAGTCGAACCGGTCGTAGAAGCCTGGGCATATTTCGACCCCGAATCTGCACTGAACCAGGCTAAATTTTTAGATCAAAAGCTGGATGAAGGCCCACAGCCTGGGGCGCTTATCGGTATGCCGGTAGGGGTCAAAGACATCTTCAACACATACGATATGCCCACCCAAATGGGCAGCCCGATCTGGAAGGATTTCACTCCCGGAAATGACGCCAGAGTCGTTCACTATCTGCGCATGGCTCAGGCGATCATCCCCGGAAAAACCGTGACCGCCGAATTTGCCGTCCACACGCCCGGCCCCACGCGCAACCCCCACAACCCCACCTACATGGCCGGGACATCTTCGACCGGTTCCGCTGTTGCAGTTGCAGCCAATATGGTGCCCCTGGCAATCGGCACCCAAACCGCCGGCTCGACCATCCGCCCCGCCAGCTACACCGGGGTTTTTGGGTACAAGTCATCCTTCGGCCTGCTTCCCCGAACCGCGATGCTCAAAACGACCGACAGCCTGGACACGGTGGGGATGTTCGCCCGCTCCGCCAGAGATCTGCGCTTACTCTTCGATGTGATGCGCGTCAAAGGCGTAGATTACCCCATCAGCGAAAAAATTCTCTCAGACCCCAATCGGCAAATTAAATCAGGAAAGTGGAAAATCGGCGTGTTGCGCGGCCCCAAATGGGATCATGCTGAAAAATATGCCCAAGAACAACTCTTCACTTTCGCTGAAAAGCTGGCTGCCGATACAGAAATCCTGGTCGAAGAAATCACTATTCCCGAAAGCCTGAACACAGTCCACGATATTCACGCCACGATCTACGACCGCACTCTGGCTTATTATTTCAAAGATGAATTCCGGCAAAAAACCCTGGTCAGCAAGACCATGTACGAAATCATCACCCGCGGCAATCAGATCAGTTTAGAACAGTACCTTCGAGCGATGGAAAAACAGGCGCATATCGCCAAAGAATTGGATCGTTTCTTCGTTGACAATGATCTCGATATTCTGCTCGATCTCTCGACTGGCGGTGAAGCCCTCGAAGGTTTGGAGTCGGAAGACCGCCCAGATAATTGTTTGATCTGGACATTCTGCGGCATCCCGGCCATCAACCTGCCTGCCTTCATCGGCCCAACGAAGCTCCCCTTCGGCGCGCAGATCATCTCGCGGCGGTATAACGATTACCTGTTGCTGTCATTTGCGGAGTATTTATCTGAAGCGGGTTTGATCCCCCCGGCGACCTACCCCCCAGTAACGCGATAACATCTCCCCCCACAACCCCAACACCACCAAAGCATAAATCTTTTTGCCGTGATTAGCGCGGCCAGAGATATGTTCGTCTAAGAGCTGCTGGCGGGGGTGGGATTCGAACCATTGATCCAAAGGACTTTGGGGATTCAGGATCACTTCGCGTGCCCAATCAGCGAGCGGCCCTCGGAACCAGCCCGCCAGGGGAATCCCGAACCCCTGCTTGCCTCTTGCATGGACGCCTGGCGGCAGCTCCCGAGCAAAGGCTTTCCGCAGCAGATATTTTCCCGCGCGGCCGCGCACCTTCATGTTTTCCGGCAGACGCGCCGCCCAGCCCGCCAGCTCGTGATCCAGGAAGGGCGAGCGTCCCTCCAACGAATGCGCCATCGTCATGCGGTCGGCTTTGACCAATAGATCCCCCGGCAAATAGGAATGAATATCGGCATACAGAGTTCGATCCATGAAGGACTGCGCATGAGCCTCCTCGAACTTGCCAACCAGGAAAGATTCCGCCAGACGATCATCCAGCAGCCCGCGGAAATCTGCACGCCAGAGACTCTCGTTCCAGGCCGGGGAAAAATACGAACCCCAGCGCAGGATGCTGGCGCGCGGGTCTATAGCAACAAGCTGCTCGAGGCGTTTGAGTCCATCCACCAGGTTGCCCCCCACTGGACGATCTTTATTGTTCGGTAGCAGACGCGCGAGGGCAGGGACCAGCCTCTCGGTCAGGATCAGCGGTAACTTAGCGTAGCGATTCGCCCAGGGGTCCAGCCAGTAGCGGTGATAGCCCGCAAAAGCCTCGTCGCCGCCATCCCCATTCAATGCAACCGTGACATGCCGCCGGGTCAACCGGGCCAGGTGGAAAAGCGGGATCGCCGAGGGGTCAGCCAGCGGTTCCCCAAAATGGGTGATCATTTTCGAGAGCGTGGCTGGGATATCCCCAAAAGTGAGCGTGAATTCGTGATGATCGGTGGCGTAACGCCCGGCCACGGCGCGGGCATAGGGCAGCTCGGAGAAGGAAGACTCTTCGAAGCCCACCGAAAAGGTTTTCACAGGATGGGAGCTGGCCTCCGCCATCAGCGCAACGATGATGCTGGAGTCGATCCCCCCGCTGAGGTGCGCGCCCAATGGCACATCGCTGATCATGCGCATTTCGACGGCGGACCGCAGACGGCTGCGCAACTCGACGATTAGCTCGTCTTTGGGGGCATCGAGTTTCGGTTCATATTCGAGCTGCCAGTAACGTTTTACGTTCAACTGCTTGTCCTGGGCTTGTCGAAGGGTTTTCCGCTCGAACGTCAGTTGATGCGCAGCCGTGAGTTTGAAGACGCCTTCATAGGGCGTCAGCGGCTCGGGGATATATTGCAGGCTGAGGTAGAAATCAATCGAGGGGAGATGAATTTCGGGCTTGTGCGGCAAAGCGGTCAGCAGACTGGTGAGTTCGGAGCTGAAATAGAGCGTCCCATTTTGGATCGAATAATAGAGCGGTTTCTTGCCCATACGGTCGCGTGCGATGAGCAGTCGTTGAGCTTTTTCATCCCAGAGGGCGAAGGCGAACATACCACGCAAGCGCTGAACGCAATCGTCGCCGTACTCTTCGTACAAATGCACGATGCACTCGGTATCGGTGTTGGTGCGGAAGGCATGGCCGCGTTTTTCCAAATCGGCGCGCAGTTCAGGGAAGTTATAGATCTCGCCGTTTTGCACCACCCAGATGGTTTCATCCTCGTTGGGGATGGGTTGGTCGCCCGTCGTCAAATCAATGATCGCCAGGCGGCGCATGGCTAATCCCACGCCGGGGCGGATATAGAAACCATCGCTATCCGGCCCGCGGTGGATCAAGGCTGCATTCATGCCTTCCAGGGCAGGTCGGTCAACCGGCTGGGGTTTGTCGTGGATAATTCCGCAGATTCCGCACATTGTTGGATGTTGGATATTAGATATTGGATATTTTTTCAAGCAACGCCAAATAATGCTCTGCTATCTGGCTCCAAGAATAATTCGCTTCTACCCGCTGACGGCTGGCCGCGCCCATTTGTTTCCGCCGAGTAGAATCTTCTAATAGCTCACTTAGAGCATTCCGCAGGGCATTGGAATCTTCGGGAGGCACTAATAACCCGTTCTCGCCATCCATCACCAGCTCTTCATTGCCAGCAATGCGCGAGGCGATCACAGGCAAGCCGCACGCCATAGCTTCTAAGATCGCGTTCGGCATGCCTTCGTGACGAGAGGGAAACACGAATAGATTCGCCTGCCGGAATTGATCTAGCACAGCTTCGCCATCCAACCAACCCCGAAAATGGACTCGCTCGGAAATACCCTGTTTTCGAGCCAATTTCTGCAACGTGGCGCGTTCTGGCCCGTCCCCAACCAGGGATAATTCCCAGGGTTGCGATTTCAAACCCTGCAAGGCTTCGAATAAGAGATCAACCCCTTTTTGATAGACCAGTCTGCCGACAAAAAGCATGCGCGGGGGCTGCCAATCGCGGCTGCCAGGCGCGTAGCGATGCAAATCTACCCCGTTGGGGATGACCGTTATGGGGACGCTGGAATCGAAGGCTTCCGCCAAACTTTTCAATCCCCGGCTGTTCGCCACCAACCCGGACGAACGCCGCCAGATCCAACGCAAGAAAGGCGCCACCAGTTTATGATAAAGCGCGAAATCGTACGGCCTGAATCCAGGGACATCACCGCCTCGCAACGAGATCAGGTAAGGAATGCCGGCCAAGAGATTGGCGCACCATGCCGCCGCTCCGCTGGGGACGCCAAAAAAAGCCACGATCACATCAGGCTGCCGCTTGCGCAGCAAGGCCAGCGTATGAAAGCTACTGGCAAACATAAAGATGATCTGCTCCAAAGCGCTCGAGCGGTCGAGGTGGCGGCGCAATGCCTTGATGCGCATGATTTGCAAGCCATCCTGTTTCGTTTGTCGCGGCAGGTCGCCGTATCGAACGGTCAGCACCGTAACGTCTTGCCCGAAATTCGCCAATTCTCGGGCAATATTGGCGGAGGCGTTCCCGGCGCCGCCACCAACGGGGGGATATTCGCTGTTGATAATCAGGATTCTCATTCTCACCAGGAACCATTAGCTAGAATGCCCCGATTCTCGGAAATAATCGGACACTCATCTACGTTTGGCCTGGGGAACAGTACCTGGGCATGGATTACCCTGAGGGTCAGGCGCGGCTGGTAGTAACACAGTAAAGGCCTGGAAACAAACTGCACCCAGACATTATGTTCCTCCGACCAGGCTTCATCGCGGCCCTTGTAATGTTCGAGGGCCTGGTCGGACACGATGGCTGCAAAACGCTGCGACTGAAGGTCAGCGTAGAAACTATTCAAATAGTCTGGATTTTTCGACATGACCATTTCCATGAAGAACACTTTCTCGTATTCTGGGACGAGTGGAAGATCGAATTGGTCGTCGAAATATAACAGGTGGCGCTGCGAAATGAATAAGACCTCGCCGCCATCCCGCATGGCATAGTTCACATGCTGATGAATAGCATCCAGCGAAGCAGCCGCAACGCGCGAGGGCGGCAATTCCAACGGAGCGCCCGATACAACCACCATGTAGACCGGAATGGCCACCAGGATCAGCGTCATCAGCCAGGAATATGCAGCCTGACGATTCGCGCCTGCTTCGACTGCAAACCGGCGGAAATAGAGATGCCCTCCCACCACGATCAACAGGACAAGGTAGGCGTCCATATTGTGAAGATTGCTGCCCCCGCCGATCTTCACGCTGACCACCAACCCGCCGGCCAACAGCGCCAAGGTCGCCGCCCACAATCCAATCACCCGTATCGCAGACCAATTTTCCCGATCCTGCCATAACCGCACTGCAAAAGCCCACAATAGGGGAAAGGAAACCACAAGGACGTTGAATAAGATTCCGAGGGGGTAAGTGACATTCGGCAGTAGCCGGTACCACAACAAATCCGAGCCGAAACTGGAAGAAAATTCTTCGGGTTGGTTGCCCGACAGAAGCACGTACCCGGTCTGTGAGGCAAACGCTGCCGCCACCCCGACCACCCCCCAAACTGCTGGCGGGATCAGGTAGCGCCAAAGCGGAGTATCGCCCTGTTTCTCCTCCAAAACGTATATCACCGCGGCCAACATGGCAGGTACAGGAAACCAGTTGACACGGCTGATCCCGGCCCAGGCCGAGGCCAGGATCACCGAAATCAAGCCGCGCCAGAATTTGCGGGGATCGAACCATCCCAATATGACGATCACCGGAACCAGCAGATGATAGTAAACCGGCCCTTGAAACAGGGATAGATAAACCCAAATTGCTGTGATAGCAGTGAGGCTTCTGTTCCCGAGCTTCAATCGACGCGCCAGGAGGTAGCCGGCCAAACCCGCGCAAACCACCCACAAGATCACCTGCCAGAGACGGTGCCCCCAAAGGGGGATGTCGCCGACGAAAAACGGGATGGACTGCATCAAGTATCGGGTTGGGTGCAGCACCGAGGGGGGAGTCTGTACCCCATAGATTTTCTCCGCCGCAAATAACGAAGCCAGATAAAAGCGGCTAGTCTCCGACCAGCTCAAGGAGAATGGATAATCGGTCACCTCGAGCGATAAAACGCGGATGTGATAGACGAAAGCCAGGATCGAACTTGCGGTAATGCCTGCGCTCCGAACCGAAAGCGCCGGATAAAGCGCCTTCAGGGAGACGCTCCCGATGAAAACGAACCCCCAAAAAACCAACAGGCGCGGGAAGACAGCATTCAAGAGATCCCCCATCAGGTTCAGGACCAGGATGGGAAAAGCCAGAATCCCAACGATGAATAGCAGCCAGGATAACCATCGGAGACGAATCAAACACCTCGGGAGCTGAATCAACCTCTCGCCAAGCTGCTTACCCCAGGCGGTCCAGGTCGCCGCGATCACCCCCAGGTCGAGAAATCCCGCGCCAACCAGGCCAATCACCAACAACCAACGCTGCGCCCGGGGTGTGAAGGTCACTCCCACAGCCAGAATCTGCTGGGCAACTTGATACGCCGACCCGATCAACAAAAGAAACAGCGCAAACAATAGCCATCGCAATTCGCGGGTGGGTTTCGAGGTTTCCAGCATCCGTTCGAAATCTGCGTCCACAGGTGAATGATCAGGCATCTTTTTTCTCACCCTGACGAATTCCGACCAGGATCGAGGGGACGAAGGCCGCACCCGGCAAGCTGGCCAACATCTGCAAGGTGCGGATGAGCAAAGCGATCGTCAGGCCGCTCTTCATAGAAATCCCGCCAGCATGGGTATAAATCAAGGTGATGGTGATTTCTTGCACGCCATAACCGTTGATCGAAATGGGCAGCAGCGTAATCAGGTAAACGAAACTCCATAAACCGGCGATCAGCCACAAGGGCATGGGATCGTTCATCCCATCCAATAATAAAGCAATCGAACTATACAGGCACAGCATGTGTAGCCCGGTCATCCCCAGGGAGGCCAATAAAGAGCCTGGATGATCTTTCCACAGGAAAAACGACTTGATCATTTTGTTGAACAATCTTCGAAGCCGGGCCCAATATTTTTCTTTCCAAACCTGCAGAAAGGGCAGCGAACTGGTCGAAAAGGCATCCTTCCAACCCTGATCTACCACCAGCCAGGCCCATAACGGCCCCGCGCCGAGGGGGACAGCGAGCGCCATGCCAGACAAACCGATCAAGCGATCAACGACCAGGGAGGCCGCGCTGATGGCGCTATCCAACCTCATTTGCACCGCGCCGGCCAGGCGAACCACATCCCCGCCCACGGTGGTAGGCAGAAAATTCGAGGCAAACAAGCCGGCAAAAGTCAATTGCAGCGTTCGCCGCCAGGAGACTCCCATGCCAGTAACGGCTAACAAGGCATGCCAGCGTCCCGCGACCGCCAATCGGGAAACGAGCGTCAATAAGATAGCCAGGATGATCTGCCAGACCGGGATCTGGCGGACTGCGTCGAGGATCTCGCCCCAGCCCTGTCGGCTGAAAAGATAGACCAGCAAGGCGATGGCTAAGAGCGATCCTCCCCAACGCAGATAGGATGTTTTTTTCGTATCGGAGGTGAGATCACTCATTCGTTTCTTTCCAAACAGAGCAAGATTCTGTACACAGATGCTCACCGATTGCACAGATCCTATTGCTTTCTCATCTTTGTTCATCTGCGAATTCCGTGAGTCCACGGAAAAAACGCCGAGAGAAGGGCCCGGCGCGGCTTCCTTAGCGTAAGTTTTGCGCAAATAGAGCGCAAGATGCTCAAATCGGCGAAAAATCAGCAAATTTCCAAGGCAAGGTTAGCTGGATGGCTAACTGCCTGCGAACTGTAAAAGATCTTCCGGCAAAGACCGA
>Ga0194125_10005458_pt1 | contig 19282 bp, 14 predicted proteins | sample TA2KigC250mmetaG_FD_148626 | JGI IMG/M metagenome (GOLD analysis project Ga0194125, IMG submission 148626) | Freshwater microbial communities from Lake Tanganyika, Tanzania - TA2015034 Kigoma Deep Cast 250m | ecosystem: Environmental > Aquatic > Freshwater > Lake | place: Tanzania: Lake...
GCCTGAGGCACCAGGCGGGCGCATGGCCTACCGTCCCGTCAGGAGGTAGATGACATACACGCCCACTTCACGCAGCGTGTACTTCACGCGCCCGCCGGGCCGCTGCTCGATCAGGCTATACGGCGTGGCGGCGCCCTGCGGGTCGAGGCCCAGGTCCCGACACATCCGCACCGCGCGCGAGAGGTGGAACCCGTCGCTCACGACAATACAGCGCCGCCAGCCGTTGGCGCGCATCACGTCCCGGGCGAGGGCGAGGTTCTCATAGGTGGTGGTGCTGCGATTCTCAAGCTCAACGGCGTCCTCGGACACTCCGATGGCGAGCAGGTACTCGCGGGCAGCCTCCGCCGCCGGCGACTGCTCGGTCACGATGATGTGGGGCGCCATGCCCCGTTGCCAGAGGTCACGCGCATACACCAGCCGGTTGCGGTAAACGGGTCTGGGCCGCGGACCCGGTTGCTCGCACCCGGCTCCGAGCACGATGATGGCGTCCGCCTGCCGCGTAGGCTGAGCGCGAGCGCCTCGCCGGACTACCGCGTAGAGCGCGAGGCCACAGCCAAGGGCGCCCAGCAGCACGCCCGTGGCGACACACCCGCGTGTCGTCTTGGGCAGCAGGCGCACGAGCAGCGGATCGCGCGTTCGTTCCGCCGGCGTTGCGGTCTCGGTGTCCATGTCGATGTGAGGCATCATACTGCACGAGTGCCGTAGGCCGTCAAGGTCCGACTACACGGGAGGCGTTAACCCATGCTGACATGCCTGGCCCTGCTGGCGACCCTTCCGGCCCGTGCCCAGGACGCTCGCGACCTCGATGCCCAACAGAACCTCGCGCTGGGCAAGCCCGTGACGTACCTTCCAGCGCCGAACTACGGCCTCACTGCGCAGGGCGGCACCGACTCGGCGGACCTCACCGATGGGAAGCTCACCCAGCGCCCAGACCAGTGCATGTGGTTCGAGTCGCTCGCCGTGGGTTGGTCGTACGCCGGGCGCGTGAACCTGGCGGTGGACCTCGGGGAGGTGCAGCCGATCGACGAAGTGGCGATCCGTTTCCTCGGCGGCTCGCCGCAGGCAGGGATCGCGGTCCCGGGTTGGGTCGAGGTGATGGTGGCCGACTCGCTCGACGGCCCGTACTACCGGGTCGCCGAGTACTCGAAGTGGCGGCCGGGGGAGACGCAGCGCTTCGGCGTCCCCCGTTCCGAGGGCAAGGCGTGGGTGCACCGACTGCGGTTCGCCGATCTCAAGACGAGGGCGCGCTGCGTGGGACTGCGCTTCTATGGGACAGGCCTGACGTGCGCCGACGAGATGTACGTGTTCAAGGGTGACGAGGCTGCCGCGAAGCCTGACGAGTCCGCCCTCACGCACTTCACTGTCACCCAGGCCGCGATCTACTTCCACAAGCCCATGGCGCACATCACGAGCAACATCGTCACACCCATGCCCATCGGCTGGGTCGCCGCACCGCGTGAGTCGGAGCAGCCGATGACGGTCTCCCTCACAGTGCCCCGAGGCGTGGAGATCCTTGGCGGAAGCCTCGGCGGCGTGCCGCTGGACCAGGCGCAGGTCGCCGACAGCACGTACACGTGGACCCTCAACACGAAGGGCGCGTCCGACAAGGTCTTCGCGCGCCTCTACGTGACCGGCAAGCCCGAGGCTGGCGCGAAGCCCGAACTCGAATACCAACTGACCTGGGGCGCCTACCAGTCGCCGCGCATTTGCCTGCCCATCGATTTCATCGAGGTCCCGCTGCAACCGGTCATCCCCCAGCGCCTGACGACCAGCCTCTGCTGGTGGGACCTCGCCTCGACGAAGAACTGGCCGCGCTGGGAGGAGGCCTTCCGGCGCATCGGCTTCAACACCGTGCCTGCGATGGCAACCTGGTTCGACCCGAAGGACCAGGACACGATCGGCTTCGCGACGCAGGTGCGAGACAAGGGCTTCCGCATTCAGGCTATCGACTCCACGTGGCATCGGATGCTCGAACGCCACCGAACCGACCCCGAGCTGTACTGCCAGTTCGCGGATGGCTCGCACGGCTCGCGCCTCTGCCCCTCGTACCGCGGGCCGTGGTACGAGGAGGAGTTGCAGCGCACCGCCACGGCCGTGAAGCTGCTACAGCCGAGCTACCTGCACGGCGACATCGAACTCTGGAACTGGCAGGGCCCGATCGACGCCGAGAAGTGCACGCGCTGCCAGGCCGACAAGGAGAAGAGCGGCATCGCGACTTGGGAAGAGTGGAAGCTGAGCAAGGGTGAGCAGATGTGGCTCGACCTGCGCATGGCCGTCCAGCAGGCTGTGCAGGAGTCCGGCGGGCCGCCCTGCGAGCTGGGCGTCTACGACTTCAGACCCGGGCGCAACTACCAGTTCTTCTGGCCCTTCGACCGCCTCTACCCCGACGCCATGCAGAGCGGCCAGGTCAGCACCTACACGCCGCTTGAGCCCTCCGACCTCGAACTGGTCGGCAACGAGGTGCGCGAGGACCGCGCGCAGCTCCCCCGCAGCGACCAGCTCCCCTGGATCACGCCCGGCGACGCCGGCACGTTCTCCGGCGAGGCGTTCTACTACGCCCTGCTGGAGGTTCTCTGCAACGGCTCGCGCGGGGTGAACTTCTGGAGCAGCCGCGTGTGGGACGCGGACCTCCTCGCCGCCTACGCGCGCGCCATCCGCGCCGTCGCGCCGGTCGAGGACACCCTCATCGACGGCGAGCCCTTCATCCCGGAGGTTGACGGCCCCGGCCGCGTCAGCGGCATGAAGCGCGGCGACGACATCGTCCTCCTCGTCGCGGACTACCACGGCGATACCGACGGCACGGTGAAGGTGAAGCTCGACCTACCCAAGCGCGTCACGATCACTGATCTCGACCGCCACGCGGACATCGGCAATGTCGAGGCCGGGCCACAAGTGCTGTCCGTGAAGCTCGACAGCGCCGCGGCCAAGGTGCTGTTGCTGAAGCCCTGACCTACTTCGCCGAATATCTCACAACGAGGCTCGTGCCCTTGCCCGGCATGCGGAGTTCCCAGCCTTCGGTCAGCTCGCGGCCGGTCATCTTGCGCTCGGCGACTTTCCGCGCGTCGTCGATGAAGCCGAGGCGATAGGTCTTCGACGGGTCCAGGCCCTTCAGGCGGACCTCCATTCCCGTGTAGGGGCTCTCCGAGCGGCGGAAGGCGAGGATGAGGCCCTCGTTCAGGTCGGCCCGGTGGAACTGGTAGGCCATCCAGTCGCCGGGGGTCACCGAGCAGGGCGTCAGCGGGTAGAAGTCGCCGTACCAGTACTTCTGGTTCGCCTTCGCTTCGGCGAGCGTGGCCTTCGCGAGGTTCATCGGGAAGTCGGGGTTCAGGTAGTCCCACTGAGCGATCGCGCCGCCCGTCGCGGAGCTGCGGAAGTCATACGGCTCGGGCGTCCAGCCGCACGCGGTGTGCAGCGGAAGGTAGCGGCAGAGGCCGGCGCTCTGCGACTGGTTCCAGTCTGGGTGGCCGGGCGAGCAGCTCGTGTCGCTGCGCCAGAGGGGCAGCGAGCGCGAGATCGTCTCCAGGTCGATTCGCCGTCCGCCACTGGCGCAGTTGTCGATCAGCAACCCCGCGTGTTTCGCGCGTAGCTCATCCCACATCTCGTAGTGGCCCTCGACGTAGCGGATCTCCGTCATGCCCTGCCGGTCGGGCTCATCGTTCGCGCGCCAGAAGCCCAGGGGGTCGATGTTGAAGTCGTTCCGGTAGATGTCGATGCCATACTCCTCGATTCGCTGCGAGAGCAGGTCGGTGAGCCAGCGGCGCGCGGCGGGATCGTTGAGCTTGAACAACCCGCCCTTCTCGCCTCCGAAGACGAACTCCGGGTGCTCGCGCGCAATCAGGGAGCCCGGCGCGACGCGCTCGGGCTCGAACCAGAGGACGAACTTCAGGCCCAGCTTGTGGCACTCATCGCCGACGGGCCTCAGCCCGTTCGGGAACTCCTTGGGCTTCGGGTACCAGTTGCCGACGCCGTTCGGGAAGCCGCCCTCGAACCACGCAGCATCGAACCAGTGCGCATCGAAGCCCGCCTCCTTCGCGAACCTCACCGCCGCGATCTGCCCAGCCTCCGTCGGCCACTCGGGACGCGTCCAGCTATACCGGTCGAAGCACTGGGAGACCACCGGCAGCCGCGCGGGTCGCCCGTCGATGCGCGGCACGTAGTGGAAGAGCAGCAGGCGGCGGAACCGGTTGTGCGCGACATCCGGGTCGCCCTGCCAGCCCATGAGCAGGACTCGCGGGCTGCGGATTCGTTCGCCCGGACGCAGCTTCAGGTGGGTCAGCTCCATGCCCGCGCGCAGGCGCGTCGGCCCGGCCCCCGAGCGGTCGAACGAAGCCGCCCACTGCCCCGACCAGCCGAGGCCCACCAGCAGGCCCGTGTCTCGATACTGCAGGTTCCAGAAGGGGAAGGCCCCGTTCGACGGCCGCCCTCCGCCGGGCGCGAGCCGGAAGCTCTGATTGACCTCCAGCGGGTGGTCGAAGGGCACGAACGACTGCTCGCCGCACACATCGCCCGTCAGCCCGTGCAGCACCGCCGCCCGCTTCGAGTTCCCCGTCCGCATCTGCACATCCAGCGCCTGCACATCCTCGAGGATCGGCGTGTCCGCCGCGCCGGCGTTCTCGAAGTACAGCACCCAATCGGCCGCCGGATGGCGTTTGAACAGCCGCGCGACCGCCGTCAGCTTCAGGCCTGTTGCAGCGTCCGTCCAGGTGACCCGATGCTCCGTGCAATCCGGCCGATCGTCGGTCTCGTCACTGCGCGTCCATCCCGAGAGCAGCTCAGTCGATGCCTTCTCGCCATAGCGGAACGAGAAGGGAGGCCCGCCGGCGGCGAGCAGCGGATCGGGTTGGTTCTCATCCAGATACCGCACGGTTCCGTCTGCCATCACGAGCCGCCCCTCGGCCCAGTCCGACTGGTCCCAGCCCGCGCCATCGGGCGTCGCGTCCACCTCCAGGACCAGCTCCTTCGCTCCCGGCGGGATGTCCGCCGTCACCTCGACGGGTTCCTGGCCGCCCTTCAGGACCTCGGTGCGGAACGCTTCCTCCCCATCCACCTCCGCCGAGAACTGCACTGTCCCGCGCGTGCCCTGGGTATCGTAGTTGTTGTCGATACCCACCCAGGCCGTGAACGTCTTCGCACCCGCCGGGAGCGTCACCGCGATCTCGCTGTTCGCGTGGGTGCCGAGGCCGTGCTTGAACTCGCGCTGCCCGATCTTGATCGGCGTCTCCATGCACGATTCCCCGAAGCGCAGCACGTTGTGGTCCTGGCGGCGCACGTCCAGTGGAATTCGGGGACATGACCCAATTCGCGCCGTCTGCGAATTGGGATCGTGTCCCCGAATTCCGAGGAACGCCTCCAGCACCCACGCGTGGAACGCTGCAATCTCGGCCTCCGACGCCATCACGGCATCCATTGGTTCCGCGGGGGGAATCTCACGGTCTTCCATCGGCAAGCCCTCCCTGGCCAGGCCAAGCATCAGCAGACAGAGAATCACTATCGCGTGGCGCATCGCTCAAACCGCCTTCCCACAGCTGGGTGACTCCGGCTGTTTCGGCCCTCCCGAGTTGCCCTCCTCTGCGGTGCAGGCCGCCGAGGACACGCGTCGCGCTGCGGCGAAGCCTACACCACGCCGCATGACTGCAGGGCGGGTGCACTCCACATGAGCGACATTCAGGTCCTTTGCGTTGGCATCGCCGTCGCCGATGTCATGGCGAAGGCAATTGACGACCTCCTGGACTGGGACCGCCTGGGCACCTTCGACCACATCGAACACCACATCGGCGGCTGCGCCGTCAACACGGCCGTGGACCTCGTGCGGCTCGGGGTGCCGGCGGGAGTCAGCGCGTGCATCGGCCGGGACGGCGCGGGCGCCTTCGTTCGGCACAGCCTCGTCGAGGCGGGGGTCGATGCGCAGGGCTTGGTGGAGACCGACTCGGCGGCGACTTCGTACACATTCGTGATGATTGGCTCGGATGGCCGGCGCCGCTACCTGCACCACGTGGGAGCGAACGCGCACTTCGTGGAGGGCCACGTCTCGCTGGACCTGGTCGGCCGTGCCCGCATCCTGCACCTGGGCGGATCGCTCCTCATGCCTGCGCTGGACGGCGAACCGACGGCCCGCCTCCTTGCCCGCGCACGCGAAATGGGCGTCACCACCTCGATGGACACGGCCTACAACCCCAACGTGGACAGCCGCGCGCTCATCGAGCCGTGCCTCCCCCACCTCGACATCTTCATGCCGAGCATCGAGGAGGCGCGCGCCATCACCGGAGAGTCTGACCCCGATGCCATCCTCGACGCCCTCTCAGGGCACCCGATCCGCCTCTTGGGCGTGAAGCTCGGCGACGAGGGCTGCGCCCTCCGCGTGGAGGGGAAGGCCATGCGCTTCCCGGCCTATGCGGTGGATGTCGTGGATGGTTCCGGCGCCGGTGACTCGTTCATGGCCGGCTTGCTGTACGGTGTCCTGCAGGGCTGGAACATCAACCAGTCGGCATGCTTCGCGAATGCCACGGCGGCGCACTGCGTCCAGGCCATTGGCTGCAGCGCGGGCGTGCCCTCGGCGGACGTGATTGCACGCTTCCTGGAGAGCGATCCGCCCCTACGTCACTGAGGAGAGCCTCACTAGATGCCTCCATCGACGGACGTCATGCTGCGGATGCACCGGCAGATGCTGCGCATCCGCCAGTTCGAGGAGACGGTCAACCGGCTGTTCCTCGAGGGCCGGATGCCGGGCACGCTGCACCTGTACATCGGGCAGGAGGCGTGCGCCGTGGGCGTCTGCGAGGCCCTCCGGGCGGGGGACTGGACCGCGAGCACTCATCGACCTCACGGCCATGCCATCGCGAAGGGCGTCTCACTGAACGCGATGATGGCGGAGCTGTTCGGTAAGGCCACAGGCTGCGCGGGCGGCTATGGCGGCTCGATGCACACGGGCGACCCGGAGGTCGGCGCGCTGACCGCCATCGCCATCGTCGGCGGCAACGTGCCCGTGGCGACCGGTATGGCGCTGGGCTTCAAGATGCAGCGGACGGGCCAGGTGATTGCCTGCTTCATGGGCGATGGGGCGACCAATGAGGGCGCGTTCCACGAGGGCGTCAACATGGCCGCCATCTGGGACCTGCCCGTCGTCTTCGTGTGCGAGAACAACCTGTACGGCGCCTCGACGCCCATCGAGCAGGTCGTCAAACTGGAGCGGCTTGCCGACCGCGCGAGGGGCTACGGGATCCCAGGCGTCACCGTCGATGGGATGAACGTGCTGGCAGTCTACGAGGCGGCGCAGGAGGCCATCGAACGCGCGCGCGCGGGCGGCGGCCCGACCTTCCTGGAGTGCGAGACCTACCGGTTCATTGGCCACTCGCGCAGTGACACACGGGGGTACCGGTCGCGGGAGGAGGAGGAGGCCTGGAAGCAGCGCGACCCCATTCCGCGTCTCGCTGCTGATCTGCGCGAGAGCGGATACGCCACGGACGCCGACCTGCAGGCCATGGCCGAGGAGGTGGCGCAGGAGCTTGAGGAGGCCGTCCGCTTCGCCGAGGAGAGCCCGGCCCCCGCGCCGGAGGACTGCCTGCGACACGTCTTCGGGGAAAAAGAGGGACACCATACCAATTCGAGACGTCCTGAATTGGTATGGTGTCCCTCTTTTTCCAGGACCCTGACCATCGCCGAAGCGCTGCGCGAGGCGATCCGCGAGGAGATGCGGCGCGATGAGCGGGTCTTCTGCCTCGGCGAGGATATCGGTATCCCCGGCGGCTTCGGTGGGGCGTTCACGGTGACGCTCGGACTGTCCGAGGAGTTCGGCCACGAGCGCATTCTCGACACCCCGATCTCCGAGGCGGGAATCGCCGGCGCAGCCGTGGGGGCGGCGCTCGCGGGAATGCGGCCCATTGCCGATGTGCAGTACGCCGACTTCCTGTTCTGCGCGATGGACCAGCTGGTGAACCAGGCGGCGAAGCTCCGCTACATGTCGGGCGGCAAGCTCGCCGTGCCCCTCGTCATGCGCGCGCCCTGCGGTGCGACCACGCGCGCCGCGCAGCACAGCCAGAGCCCGGAGTCGTTCTTCATCCACGTGCCTGGGCTGAAGGTGGCCTGCCCGTCCACCGCCTACGATGCGAAGGGCCTGCTGAAGACCGCCATCCGCTGCGATGACCCTGTGCTCTTCTTCGAGCACAAGCTGCTCTACGGCAGCAAGGGGATGCGCGCCGAGAAGGGCGCGCTCTCGCCCGTGGGCGAGGTGCCGCTGGAGGACTACACGATCCCCTTCGGCCAGGCGGCGATTCGCCGGGAGGGGACCGATGTGACGATTGTCGCCAAGCTGCTGATGGTCTACAAGGCGCTCGCCGCCGCGGAGGTGCTGGCGGAGGAGGGCATCTCGTGCGAAGTCATCGACCCGCGCACGCTCGTCCCCTTCGACACGCAGTGCGTGGTCGAGTCGGTCCGCAAGACGGAGCACCTCGTCATCGTGGACGAGTGTCCGCGCACCGGCGGTTGGGCCGGGGAGGTCGCGGCGGAGATCCAGGAACAGGCCTTCGGCTACCTCGATGCCCCCATCAGGCGCGTGACGGCCCCCGATACCCCGGTCCCCTTCTCACCCGTAATGGAGCGCTACTACGTGCCCGACGAGGACGACATCGTGCGGGCCGTGCAGGAGGTCTTGCGATGGCGCTAGTGCCCCTCTCTCGGCTGCTTGCCGACGCGGCAGCCGGGGGTTACGCCGTGGGCTACTTCGAGGCGTGGGACATGTACAGCCTCGAGGCCGTCGTCCAGGCTGCGGAAGCCGAGCGCTCGCCGGTGGTCTTGGGGTTCGGGGGGACGATGAAGAACCCGCCCTGGCTCGAACGCTTCGGCATCGAGCCCTTCGGGGCCTATGGCCGCGTCATGGCCGAGGGTGCGACCGTGCCCGCGGCCCTGATCCTCAACGAGGTCTTCGACTGGACGCAGGCCGAGCGCGGCGCGAACGCCGGCTTCAATGTCGTCATGGTGAACACGTGCCGCTTCCCCTTCGAACACAACCTCAGTATCACCCGGCAGGTGGTGGACCTCGCACACCCGCTGGGGGTCGAGGTGCAGGCGGAGCTGGGGCGCCTGCCCGACTACGGCAAGGACGAGCCCGGCGAACCGACCGACCCCGATCAGGCGCGCGAGTTCGTCGCCGCAACCGGCGTGGACTTCCTCGCGGTCTCCGTGGGCAACGTGCACCTCCAGACCGAGGGTTCCGCCGAGGTTGACTGGGATCGACTGAAGGCCATTCGCGCGGCGGTCGATGTGCCGCTGGTTATCCACGGGGGCAGCGGCCTGGATGCGGAGACCGTCACGCGGCTGATCGCGGAGGGCATCACGCTCTTCCACGTCGGTACGGTGATGAAACGCTGGTTCTGGGAGGCCACGCACAAGACGGTCACCGACTACAACGCGCCCTTCAGCTACCAGGGCGCCGTCGGCTCGCGTCGGTTGGAGGACTTCCTGCTGCCCGGGCGGATCGTGGTGGAGCATGTCGTGGGCGACCTCATGCGCCTCTACGGGTCCGCCGGGAAGGTGGCGTGAGTGGCGACACCCATCGTAGTCCCTGACGCGGGCCAGACGACCGATGAGCTGCTGCTGGCGAAGTGGCGTGTCAAGGTCGGCGATGAGGTGGAGGTCGGCGACTTCCTCTGCGACATCGAGACCGACAAGGCCGTCGCCGAGTTGGAGTCATACCTCGCGGGGCATGTCCTCAAGCTGATGGCCGAAGAGGGCGATACCGTCACCACCGGCCAGACGCTCCTCTGGATCGGCGACCCCGGAGAGCCCGTCCCCGATGCCGCGGAGCCTGCCGTTGACGTTGCCGTGGGAGCGCGGACGCCCTCGTCCGCTGGCCCGGCTGGTGGTGGCCCCACTGTGGACGCCGTTACAGCTTCCCCCGCCGCTCGCATCGCGGCGCGCGAGCGGGGCATCGACCTCTCGACCCTCGAAGGCTCCGGCCCCGATGGCTGCGTCGTGAAACGAGACGTGCTCGCCGTCGGTCGCGTCGTGCCGCTCAGCCCCATGCGGCGCGCGATTGCCGCCCGCCTGCAGGAGAGCGTGCGCGAGGCCCCTCAGTTCCACGCGGCCATCGAGGTGGACATGACGGCCGCCTTGGCCGTTCGAGAAGCGACGGAGCCTCGGGTCACGATCAACGACCTCATCGTCAAGGCCGCCGGCGACACGCTGGCTGAGTTCCCACAGCTTCGGTGCCGTCTGGAGGGCGAGACGATCCGCTACCTGGAGGAGGTCAACCTCGGGATCGCGGTCAGCGTCGAGGACGGCCTCGTGGTTCCGGTTCTCACCGGCGCAGACCAGCTGACGTTGGCCGAGGTCGGCGAGAGGTCGCGCGGCCTAATCGAGGCTGCTCGTGCGGGTAGGCTCCCGGCAGGGGCATCGAGCACGTTCACCGTCTCCAACCTTGGCATGTTCGGCGTGAAGTGGTTCAGCGCCATCCTCAACCCTCCCGAGGCGGCCATTCTGGCCGTCGGCGCGCTGGAGGACCGTCTGGTGCTGAATGGAGCGGAGGTCGCGGCGATTCCATCGCTGACGCTCGTGCTCACCTGCGACCACCGGGTCATCGACGGGCAGCTCGCCGCCCGTTTCCTGCAGGCCCTCAAGGCTCGTGTGGAGAGCCCCGATGCCTGGCACGCGCTTCCGGCTTGACATCGACTACCCCGCCGAGAAGATGGAGCAGAACCGGCGACGCATGGAGGCCGCCGCCGGCTTCGGCTACGCGGACCGCGTACCCGTGGGCTTCTGCCTCGTGCCGCGCTACTTCACGCCGGTCTTCGGCATCCCCTACAGCGCGATTTTCGCCAGCGCAGAGGAGCAGTGCTACTGGCAGCTTCAGTTCGCCAAGTACCGGATCGAGAACATCCCGGAGGACATCGTCTGCACGGGGCCGGCGGTGTCAGTCGGCCCGTACTTCGACAACGTGCTCGACTCGGCCGCGTTCGGCGCGGAGGTCGTGTGGCCCGAGAACGAGACGCTCCACAGCCGGCCCACTATCCGCACCGTGGAGGCCCTGGCGCGCCTCGAGGCCCCGGAGCCTGGCAGTGGCCTCTGGGGCCAGGCGCGGGACTGGTGGCTGCAGATGCGCGACCTGGCGCGTGAGACAACGGTCACGTTCAACGGAGCCGAGGGGCACGCGGACGTCTCCCCGCTCGGAATCAGCGGGCTCAGCCCTCACATGATCGCCGTAGACCTCGTGGGTGTCGACTTCTACTGGTGGCAGATCGAGTACCCGGACGAGTGCCATGCGTTCCTGGCGAAGATCACCGACGGCCTCATCGCCGCGCAACGGTACTTCATGGAGATTGACCCACGACCGCGCGGCGGCCTGGGACTCGCTGAGGATACCGCGCAGGCGATGTCGGCCGCGCAGTTCCGGGAGTTCTGCGTCCCCTATGCCCGCAAGCTCTTCGACACGTTCCCGGGCGTGCGGGGTGTGCACATGTGCGGCCAGAGCGCGCACCTCCACCAGAGCCTGCTGGAGGACCTCCACATCACGAGCTTCGACCTGTTCGGCTACCTCGTCGAGCCCGACGTCGCAGCCCGGAACCTCGGCGGGCGCGTGCACCTGTGGGGCAACATCGACCCCATGCTGATGCTCAAGGGCACGAAGGAGCAGGTCAGGCAGACTGCGGTCCATGCGCTGGAAGCCCTGGCGCCCTGCGGCGGATACCGACTGGGCGACGGCGCCAACGTCTGCCCGGGCACGCCGGTAGAGAACCTCGCGGCCGTGACCGAGGCGGCGGAGGAGTACGGCCTGCCGCGCGAGACCACACGTTGACCCGACCACGGGGCGCTGCTATAATCCGGCGCGGGGCAGGGGAGGGTACTCGGGGGCCTCTTCCACACGCTGACCGGCGAAGTGTGCCGGGCCACTTCATGCGCGCCAATCATCACAGCCCACTCGTCAAGCGGAACTTCGTCCTCGGCGTTGTCAATGGCGCACTTTGGCAGCTCGGCAACGCCTTCATGAACCCCTCGACGGTCGTCCCGGCGTTCATCCTCGCGCTGGGCCGCGGCGACAAGATCTGGATTGGGGTCATCAGCGCGTGCATGAACTCCGGCTGGGCCTGGCCGCACATCTTCCTCGCTCGGTACCTCAGCACCAAGGAGCGCCTGCTACCGTACTACTGGTTCTCCGCGATCGCCCGCAGCGTGGCGATCCTCGCCCTCACGGGCGTGATCGCTCTACTGCACGACGCGGGCCCGACCGTCGTCTTCGCGCTGGTGGCGGGGCTGTTCCTGGTCTACGGCTCCTGCGGTGCGGTCGGGATCATCCCGTTCATGACCATCGTGTCGGACTCCATGCCTGCCTCGCTGCGGGGGCGCTTTTTCGGCATGCGCTGGCTGCTCGGCGGGCTGATGGGCATGGCCGCTGGGATCATCGTCAAGCAAGTGTTGTCCGGCCGATCCGGCGTGGCCTACCCGAACAACTACGTGATGCTGTTCGGAATCGCCTCCATCATCTACGTGGCCTCCTTCGTGTCCTTCGGGTTCGTACGCGAGCCGGCCCGCACCGGCCCGAGCCGCGAGCTGCCGATGCGCCAGGAGCTGGCCCGCGGGCCGCGCCTCCTTCGCCGCGACCCGGACTTCCGCCGGCTGGCCACGTCTCGCGTTTCCGACGCGATCGGCGGCGGCCTGACCGTCCCGTTCATGGCGCCCTTCGCTCTCCAGTACTGGCGGGCGCCCGAGGAGGTCATCGGGGTCTTCCTTGCGTGCCAGGCGGGCGCCGGCGCAGTCTCGAACCTGCTGTGGAGCCAGATCAGCGACAAGCGCGGCAACCGCCAGGTGCTCATCTGGTCCTCAGCAGCTTCCGTCGTCACCTCCGTCATGGTCCTCGTCTCACTCGTCCTGCCGCGCGTGCCCCTCGGGACTTGGGTCGGCGTGCCATTCACGCTGCCGCTGGCCCTCTTCTCACTCGCCTTCATCCCGCAGGGCGTCGCGATGAGCGGCCTGGCGATGGGCCAGACGAACTACCTCCTCGACATCGCACCCAATCGGCGCCGGGCGACCTACGTGGCCTTCTCCTCGCTGATCGGCTTCCCCCTGGCGTGGTGGCCGGTCGCGGGCGCCCTGATCATCGGCGAGGCGCGCTTCCCCCTTGGGTTCGGAATCGCGCTCGTAGCGACCGTGGTCTCCCTGCTCAACGCGACCCGCCTCCGCGAGCCTCGTGCCCTCGACTTGGGGCTCGAAGCGGACCCAATACCCGTCGAGGAGCGGGCCTCCGCAGCCGGCGGCTGAGCCGCCCGAAACCAGGCCCATCCGGCCTGCGTAGTCCCTCAGGGCAGCCTTGTTGCGCCTGGCGGAGTCGATCCGGCCACCTGAAGCCTGTCCGGCGCGAGTTGTGGAAAACTACGTTGAGAACCCTCCCCAGAGGGCAGAAACTGTGGAAAACGGCCCGTTTGGCCCCACAGTGCGCCCGGAGGCTGGGGCTTGCGGCAGGTCACGACGGTGCAAGAGCATGTAAACGTCCCGTAAACAACGCGCGTCCCGCAGAGCGGCGACGCGAGGAGACCGAGCATGGCGAAGCAGTGGTTTGAGGACTACTTCGACGAGCACTATCTCCCAACCCACGGAGATGGCCTGGCGCGCGCCCCAGGCGAGGTCGAGTTCATCGTCACGGCCCTCGGTCTGCCGCCCGGTTCGGCGATCCTGGACCTCGCCTGTGGCCACGGACGCCACGCCGTCGAGTTGGCGGCGCGCGGGTATCAGGTCAGCGGGCTCGACCTCTCCCGGGCCCTGTTGGCCAAGGCCGAGGAGTACGCCCGCTCGCGCGACGTGCAGCTCGAACTCATCGAGGAGGACATGCGGCGCATCCCCGAGACCTGGGCCGCGCGCTTCGATGGCATCATCAATGTCTTCACCGCCTGGGGCTACTTCGAGCAGGACGCCGAGAACGAGCAGGTCATCCAGTCCGTCGCGCGCTCCCTGAAGCTCGGCGGGCGCTTCCTCCTGGATGTCATCAACCGCGAGTGGGTCATCCGGCACTTCCGCGACACTCAGTGGCGCGAGGAGGCAGACGGCATCCTCGCGCTGGAACGTGTGACCCTCAACCTCCGCCGGAGCCGCTCCGAATCGGTGCGCACCTTCGTCCTCCCCGACGGCCGCCGGCTCATCCGTCCCGTGGTCGTACGTCTGTACACTCTCGCCGAGGTGAGCGCCGTTTTCTCGCGCCACAACCTCGAGATCACCGACGTGTACGGTGGCTGGAGCGGCGAGGAGTACACGATGGACTCGCGTCGAATGATCGTGGTCGCGGAGCGGCAGAAGTAGCACGGGAGGCGTTCACCCATGTTGGCGCTCATCACGGCGTGTCTGGCGATCCCCGTTGTGGCGTTCCCGCAAGACACCGTCGCGCCGCTGGAGCCCTTCGACAGCCTCGCGGAGTGGAATGTCGAGCTGACCGGGCACGCGGCCGGCTCGGTGGATGCGTCGGACGGCCGGGCCGTCCTCGCCGTGCGCTTCGATCCCGCAACCGACCGGCCTGGCCACTCGCGCCTCACCATGACCCGCACGTTCGGGGCGCCCGAGGACCTGTCACAGTATGCGGGGCTGCGCGTGCGCGCGCGGATCGGCAAACCGCTCGACACCGCCCTGTGGCTGCACCTCCTGGAAGCCGACGGCGTACGCTACCGTGCGCAGGTCGTGCTGAGACAGGGCTTGGTGGGCGAGTGGCAGGAGTTCGCGACCCGTTTCGACACGGACTTCTCGTGGGACTTCGAGAGCGCTCCCGACGCCGACCAGAAGCTCGACCTGCAGGCCATCACCGGCCTCCGGCTGATGATGGGCCTTCTGGAGGGCGCCGACGGGCAGATCGAGATCGACGAGATCGCTCCATACGTTCAGCCACCCGAGCCAACCACGAACCTGCTGTGGACAAAGACCGAGGGCGGCGCCATCAAGCTCTTGCCTGCCGAAACGAGGCTGCCGGTCCAGGTTGTCCTCGACGTGACGGTAGGGAAGCTGGAGCAGGGGCTGCAGAAGCCGGAGCTGACGTGGGAGGCGAGAGACGCGTGGACGCGGCGCATCGGCAGCGGGAGCTTCACCGTCACCCGCAACGGAGAGAACAGCGCGCCGATGACCCTTGGCTTCCCGGCTTCGGGCTACGCCGAGGTCGATCTGCGACTCCTGGACGGCGACCGGGAGCTGCGCCGACAGACCTACTGCCTGGCTGCCTTGCCGCAGCCGAGCGAGCAGGACGCCGCGCCGCGCGAGGACTCCATCTTCGGCATCTGGCCCGGCGGGTACGGGACGTGGATCAAGCTCGGCGCGAAGTGGGCTCGCACCTACTGCCAGCCCTGGGACTTCGAGCCTCAGCCGGATGGCTCGTACAGGTACCTGCGCACCGACAAGGACGGGAAGCCTCTCCCCTTCGCCCCGAACCTCGAGGAGCCCCTCAACTACGAGTGCTTCTTCCGCGGGATGCCGAAGTGGCTCTCCACCAAGCCGGACCGCTCTGACTACCGGAAGTTCCCGCCCACCGACTGGAACGAGTACGCGCGCTTCGTGACATGGTACGTGGGCCAGATGAAGGACCGCATCCACGTCTGGGAGACGTGGAACGAGCCGGTCCCGTACGCGTACTGGATGGGCACGATGGAGGAGGTCATCAAGCTCCATGAGGTGACCTACAAGGCCGTCCACGCCGCCGACCCCGAGGCGATCGTGCTTGGCCCGTGCCCGTACAACATCCGCCTGCCCTTCACGGAGCAGTTCTTCGAGATGGGAGGCGGGGAGTGGATTGACGCCGTCGTCGTCCATGCCTACATGAAGCAGCCCGACCCGAACTTCATCGAGGACTTGACGTGGCTCCGCGATGTCCTGCAGAGGCACAGCCTGGAGAAGGACATCTGGGTGACCGAGGTCGGCTGGGACACGATGGAGCACACGGAGCTGCAGCAGGCGAACTACCTCGTGCAGACCTACGCCATCGGCCTCGCCGAGGGTGTCCACACGATCATCTGGCACATGAACTGGGACTACAACGACACGATGCTGCGCGGCGGCCACGGCCTGCTGCGCTACACCCACCAACCCAAGCCCGGCCTCGCGGCGTACGCCACGCTCATCCGGTTCCTCGAAGGCGCGCAGTTCGAGCGCTACGAGGGCGACGAGGACGCGCCCGCCCGCATCATCCAGTTCCGCAAGAACGGGAAGCGCCTCTGGGTCGCGTGGGGCCGCGAGCCCGGCGTCGTGTGGCGTCCGCCGGCCCCGAAGTGGGAAGTGCGCGACATGATGGGCGCGCCGCTCGAACCGACCAACCAGGGCTTCTTCAACCTCGGCGAGAGCCCGATCTACGGGTTCGAGACGGGCTGACCGCCCTCACGCCCACCGCCGCCCGCCCAGCCGTTCGACCTGCGCCCACGCGCGGTCGAACAGCGGGCTGCGGTCCGGCTCATACATCGCCATCAGGCTGAGGATGTGTCGCTGCCAGCCGTCCAGCGCGCGCTTCCGGTCGCCCAGGACCTCGTAGGCAACGGCGAGGCAGCGTTCCTTGACGATCTCCCAGGGGCCGAACCAGGAGACGCGCACCGACCTGAGGGCCTCCGTCGCCCGCTCGCGCATGTCGGCGCTGGGCTGAGGCGACTCCAGTAGACCTGCCTCCATCCCGGCCGCCCATAGCCGGAACACATGGTCATTGGGGTACACGATCTTCGCCGAATCGACCGGCTCCAGGTGTCGCGGGTCAACCTGCACGCCGCTGGCGGCCGCTTTGGCCCAGCCCTGCCGACTCGACTCGAGAAAGCGAAGAATGTCCTCCCGCGTCGGGGCAGGATCGAGGACCGCGGCCTCCCGCGCCGGCTCGTCGAGCATCTCCCATACCGCCGCGATGCTCTCACGCGCTGAGGACTCGATGTGAGGTGAGGCATCGTGGGTGTACATCGGCTCGATGCCTGGGACCTGGCGGATGCACACCTCGGCGCGTTCGAGTTGCCGCCGAGCCTCGTCGGAACGCCGAACAGCGGCGAGTGCCTTCGCTCGCCTGGTGCGGATATGGGCCTCGAACCAGAGCCGCGCCCCCCGCACGCCTGGGTCGGTCGTGTGCGCATCCATGGAGGCGAGGAAGGCCTCCAGGTTCTCGGTGTCACCGACCGCTTCCTCGTACAGGCCCGCAAGCAGGTCGTGGGCTGCTGCAGCCAGGTTCGGCGGGGGCCTCGAGGAGCGCAAGTATGCGAAGTACTCGGCGTTGGTCTTGAGACCGAGACTCTCGACAGGAGGACGCTCAACCGCCCCGGGGGTCTGCGCAATCAGCGGCCTGTTCGCCCTGTCGCAGTCGATAGCGAACCGCAGCCCCCCGTCAGCACGAAGGTCGTAGAGGCTGCGCGCGTACGCCGCCATCCGAGGCACGGCGACTCGCCTCCGCAGCTCCCACGCCAACCGGTTCACGCCTCTCACCTCCTCCTTGCGCCCTGCTCGGGATCGACCGCCCCTGTCCGAGCCAGGGAACTCCTTCGGCGTCAGGCAGGGATGGCCCTGCACGGCCAGACGTGGTTGACACACGTGAGACGTGGTGGTAGTCTCGCGGCAGGATGATCCCGGAGTTCAACGAGCACGGTGAGCTGCCCCCAGGGACCTGCGAGGTAAGCTTCGCCGAATCGGCCGGACGGCGACCCACGATCCTCCCGATCGAGGACGACCGGGAATACGAAGTGGCGGTCGAATGGCGCGCCAGGTTGCAGGCTTGCTTGGACAATCCCGACCACGTGGGAGTGGGCCTCGACGAGACCACCAGGGCGGACCTCCTCCGAGGCTATGAGTTGCACCTTCAGGACGTAGTGCAGAGGATCGCCGAGTACGAGACGGCCCGCCGCGAAGCGCCCAAACCCGGCCACGCAGTGACTACCCGAACCTGACTCGATCCCGGAGTCAGGGCCAGAGCTCCGCAGGCCCGTTCCTCGCCGCGGCACCGGTGAGTAGGTGCTGCGAACTCCCGCGACGAACTCAGGCGTTGGTAAGGACAGGAACGAGGTGATCGACCATGACGCGCGTGTCGCGTCTCGTGATTCCGCTACTGGTCGCAGTCGCCCTTTGTGCTCCGCTCCGCGCCGGCCTCATCGGCACCGATCAGGAGCGCAAGATCGGGCGCCAGGTCGCCGACCAACTGGAGAAGAAGTACGGCCTGGTGCGCGGCGACGCGATGGTGCAGAAGGTGCAGACCGTCGGCGGCAAGGTCGCCTTCTTCGCCAAGCAGGACCGCCCGAAGGTGGACTACCAGTTCAACGTGCTCGCCGACAAGGAGATCAACGCGGTCGCGTGCCCCGGGGGCTACATGTACGCCTTCCGGGGCCTCGTGAAGAAGATGCCGGAGGAGGAGTTGCTGGCCGCTGTGCTCGCCCACGAATGCGCGCATGTCTCGCAGCGGCACGGCATGGAGACGCTCGAACGGTCGCTCGGATTCTCGGTGCTCCTCGGCATCATCACGGGCGGCCAGTCGGACCTCGGCAACGCGGCCCTGGGCGTGCTGATGCGCGGCTACAGCCGCGACCAGGAGGCCCAGGCTGACAAGATCGGGCACATCTACCTCTATCAGGCGGGGTACGACGTCGGCGCGATGACCCGCATGTTGGAGCGCCTGTCGGAACTCGCGGAGGACGGCGGCGGCGTGCCCAACTTCCTGCGCACCCACCCTTCTGACGAGTCCCGCATTCGCGCCGCCCAGAAGCGCGAGGCGAAGATCCTCCTCGATCTGGGCAGCCGGAATCCTCCGGACAACCCACCTCGCCTTGCCGTCGTCTACCAGTCCCTCGGCAGCGAGGAGGCGGAGGTGACGACGGTCGGCGAGGGTCTCGCGACCCAACTCGCGCAGATGCTGACCGGCTGCGCGCAGTTCCGCGCCGAGTTCGCCGGCACCCGTGTGACCGGCGAACCCGAGCGCGTGGCGGCTCTTGCCCGCCTCGCCGGTGAGCAGGGCCTCGACGGCGCCGTCGGCATCTCGTTCACGGAGCCGCCCCTGAAGACCGAAGGCACCGGGCGGAACGCTGAGGTCAGGATCAAGCTCTCGACCACGATGACCGTCGTCCCCGCCGGCGGGACGCAGGCCGAACTGACCTACTCCTACGCCACCAAAGAGGACAAGCGCGACGCCGACGAGGCGAAGAAGATAGAAGAGACCGTTAAGGCGAAGACCGACGAGACCGCCCGCGCGCTGGCCATCGCGGTCTTACGCCCGCCGACGCCGTTGTAGGGGCGGACCCGTGTGTCCGCCCCTCGAACCACACCGAAGGAGCCCGCACACATGCCCCTGTTGCCGACTGTCGACTTCTGCGGACTGAACCCC
>Ga0194125_10005459_pt1 | contig 19280 bp, 21 predicted proteins | sample TA2KigC250mmetaG_FD_148626 | JGI IMG/M metagenome (GOLD analysis project Ga0194125, IMG submission 148626) | Freshwater microbial communities from Lake Tanganyika, Tanzania - TA2015034 Kigoma Deep Cast 250m | ecosystem: Environmental > Aquatic > Freshwater > Lake | place: Tanzania: Lake...
ATCGACCCGGAGGCAATCAAAAAACCTGCTCCCTGGAACGATTCTCGTGATGACCACTCACCCCGAAATCAGAAATAATTTTTGGCAAACGCTATAAAAAAAAGCAGGAGCTTTTTAACAAATCCCCGTTCCCAAGCAGGAGCTTGGGAACGAGGTAGAGAAAGGTTCTTGGGTTAAATGGGGACCAAGCTGAGGGACGCCTGTGCCACCGGACTTTTTTGTCATCCCTGGCTTTGCCTCGTTAAACTGGGACTTTTGGATTCAAAGCTTGGTTTGTCTACCAATTCACCAAAACCACCATCTCCCGGACGGCGCGTTCTATGCCCACCAGCACGGCCCGGGCGATGATGGCGTGGCCGATGGAGAATTCCTCAAATTCCCCATGTCCCCGGAAGCGCTTGATGTTTTGATAATTCAAGCCGTGGCCGCACTTGACCCTTAACCCCAGAATCCGGGCGTGGCGGGCGGACAACAGCAGCTCCTCAAACAGGGCCTGGGCTTCGTCCTCGCTCTTGGCCTCGGCATAGGCGCCGGTATGGAGCTCCACCCATCCGGCCCCCGCGTCCTTGGCCGCCTCGATCTGCCGGGCCACGGGGTCCACAAAGAGGCTCACCTCCAGGTCCGCGTCCTTAAGCTGGCTGATATAGTCCCGGATAAACTCCAGGTGGCCTGCCACCTCCAGGCCCCCTTCGGTGGTAAGTTCTTCGCGCTTTTCCGGCACCAATGTCACCAGGTCAGGTTTGACCTCCCGGGCGATGTTCAGCATCTCTTTGGTGGCCGCCATCTCCAGGTTAAGGCGGGTCTTCACGGTGCGGCGCAGCAGGATCAGGTCCCGGTCCTGGATGTGGCGCCGGTCTTCCCTTAAGTGGACGATGATGCCGTCGGCGCCGGCCAACTCCGCCAGGGCCGCGGCGGTCAGCGGGTCCGGTTCGTCAATGCGGCGGGCCTGGCGCACCGTGGCCACGTGATCTACATTAACTTCCAGTTTAGGCACGCCGGTGTCCTCCTTGGTGAAATTATATGTGGGAGAGGGGGCCAGGGGCGCCCGCCCCTACCCACTCCCCCACACCCCCGATCTTGTAAGGACTAACCTTGTGTTCGCCCTGGGGCGAATACGAGATTCGCCCCTACGAGGGATTGGCAGGGGGGCTTGGGGGGAGGGCAGGGCGTTGCTCCCTGGCCCTCCCCCCAAATCATACCGTTTTCGGTTTTCGGTTTTCGGTTAGGAAAACCTGTAATACCAACAAGTTACAATTTGTATTTGTTGCATTTGAAAGGGAATAAAGTATCAATCGGGCCTCTTGCAAAATTCATTTTGAGGCTGCAATTTTTCCTTGGTGTTCAAAGAAAAATCCGGTAGCACAGGCTTTCTAGCCTGTGCCGACGCAGGCTGAAGCCTGCGGCTACATAATTTTGCAAGAGGCTCAATCGGTCAATCTCTTCAACCGTGGAAACAGCAGCCCCATCAGTTCCCAGGTCTTCTCCGTCATGCGGGCCTCGTCCCCGGGGATTTCGTGGTCGTATCCCAGTAGATGTAATATACCGTGTATGAGAAAAAAATCGAGCAGTTCTTGAAACGGCCAGTCCCCTTCCCGGGCCTGGCGGGCGGTGGTTTCCAGGGAGATGACCACTTCGCCCAGCATCACGGGGGGCATAGGGGCCAAAATCCCGGTCTTCGGTCTCCGGTATTCGGTCTTCGGTGTGTCCGCAGTGGATTCAGCGCCAGCCAGGCCTGTGTTCAGGGGAAACGCGATAACATTGGTCGGCCCCCGGCGGCCGAAGGTCTCCCGGTTGAGGCGGGCCATGGCCTTATCGCCCACTAGGGTAAGGCTCAGCTCCGCCTTATCCCATCCCAAGGCGTTTAAGATCCTCCCGGCCCTTCTCCGCAGCTTCTCCGGATTTACCGTTATTTTTCTTTGCCGGTTGCTTATCCAGATCCTCATGGGCCTTCTTCTTTTCCACCGGCTGGGGATAGTGGATGCGCTGGTGGAAAATGCCGCTCAGAATCTTGTTGAAGCTTTTGGCGATGAGGTGCAGGTCCTTGAGGGTGAGTTCACATTCATCCAACTGGCCGTCGGCGAAGACCTTGTTGATGATCTTCTGCACCATGCCCTGGATCCGGGCCGGGCTGGGGTCGGTGAGAACCCTGGACGCGGCCTCCACCTGGTCCGCCAAAAGCACCAGCCCCGCTTCCTTGGTCTGGGGCCGGGGACCGGGGTAGCGATAGTCCTCGATGTTGACCTGCTGGGGATTGGCCGTCTGATCCTTGGCTTTATGGTAAAAATAAGTGATAAAGCCGGTGCCGTGGTGCTGGCGGATGATGGCCTCCAGGGCCTCCCCCAGCTTGTGTTTCCGGGCCAGATCCACCCCGTCTTTGACGTGGGAGATAAGGATCAGGCTGCTCATGGAAGGAGCCAGTTTCTCGTGCTTGTTCTCCCTGGCCTGGTTTTCCACAAAGTAGCCGGGCTTTTTGACCTTCCCGATGTCATGGTAATAGGCGGCGGCCTTGGCCAAAAGGGGGTTGGCCCCGATGGCTTCCGCCGCGGCCTCCACCATCTGCCCCACCACCAGGGAATGGTGGTAGGTCCCCGGCGCCACCAGCATCAGGTCCCGGAGAAGAGGCTGGTGCAGGTTCAGCAGTTCCAGCAGCCGTATGTTGGAAGTGTACTTGAAGGCCGCTTCCATGATGGGAGTGAGGCCCACGGCCAGTATGCCGGTAAACAGCCCGCCGCTCACGGCAAAGACCTGGCCGATGACCAGCTCCTTGGCCCCCACCGGATATTCCAGGAGCTTGAACGCGGTGACCATGGCCAGATTGCTCAGGCTGATCAACATGCCGGCCTGAATCAAGGCTCCCCGGGTGCGGCAGCTTCTGGCTCCCCACACCCCCATCAACCCGGCCACCGCGAAATAGAGGAAATAGGGGAAGGGCTTCCCCAACAACAGGGAGGTGAGGATGGCGCTGAGGAAAGCCAGACCCACGCCCAGCTCCACCCCCAGGAACATGACCGCAAAAATGGGAGCCAGTGCCAGGGGCAAGGCGTACACCAGGTTCTGGCCCGCCTCGGGACGCACCCGGGAGATGGTTTCTCCCACAATGAGCAACCCCTTGTTCAAACAGGTGCTGGCCAGAAGAAGCACGGCCAGGAAGACCAGGTCCTGGTAGCGGCGGGGAAAGCCCTTCAGGGAAGTCCCACCCAGCCGGTAAGCGACTGACAGGAGCAGGCCCAGGCTTAAGAAAATGCCCAGGAAGATAAACAGTCCCCGGCTGCGGGGGTAGATGCGGCTTTGGACTTCCAGCTTGGCCAGGTGAAAGGGGGTGAGGCGCTCCCCTTCTCTAACCAGCAGCTCTCCCCGCTTCACCTGGAAATAAGCGGGCCGCAGTTCCTGGAGGCGGGCCTGCTGGCGAGCCTGGGTCTCTGCCAGATTGGGCGATAAATTGGGGTGCAAAAGCCACTGGGCCAGGTCGCACACCAGAAAGCGCTCCTGGGGAGAGGAATCCGGGGCCAAATCCCGGCAGTAAAGGTTCACAGCCTTGCGCACCTCATCCACGTCCACAAAAGGATAGGGGGAACGCTCCACCTGCTCCGATTTGGAGGGCAGGCGGCGCACCACGATTTCCTTGGGTTCCGGGTTGCTGACCGCCCGGCTGCCGATGACCCCTCTCTGAAAGAACTGGTCCATCATCTGGATGGTCAGGGCTTCCACGTAGGGGGAAAATTCGGCCTTGGCCAGCAAGTGGAAGGTGGGATTGGGAAGGCTGACCCCCAGGAGGCGGTCAAAATCGGGCTTATGCTCCCCCAGGGCCTTATAAATTGCAGAAAATTTGGGTTTGACCGAACTGGAACCCCCGGGGAAGGCCGCTGGCTGGGAGAGTTCCTGGAACTTGCGGCGCATGAAGTCCATGGCCGCGAGGAGGCGTTCCTTGGCCTGTTCTCCTACCTGTTCGTCCAGGTCGAAAACCGGGGGTATCTGAGCCAGCAGGTCTCGCCGCCGCTGGGCGGTGGACTCCCTGTCTTCCACCAGGAAATCTCCCGCGGCCTTGATGTCTTCCTGGGCGATGTCCCCCACCTGGTAGGTGCGAAAGGACTTGGGCGACCAGGGGGTGAGAATTGCCGCCAGAATCAGGCTCAGAGCCAAGAGCAGGAAGATCTTGATAAGGTTTTCTTGCTGAACGGTTCTGGGTTTGCGGGCGGACGCGCGGCCCCGTGACCGCCAGCGGCTGCCCAGGCCAAACATGCGGCTGATTTTATCCGGTTCTTTATCAGGCATGTTCGGTTTCCGTCCGGGGAGCGTTTCGCCGGGCCCGGCGGGCCTCATAGGCCCGGATGATATCCTGCACCAAGGGGTGCCGCACCACGTCCCGCTCCGTGAAGTGGGTGAACTCGATGCCTTCCACGTCTTTGAGCAGTTCCCGGGCCTCCACCAGCCCGGAGGTGACTCCCCCGGGAAGATCGATCTGGGTGACATCTCCGGTGATCACCGCTTTGGCGCCGAACCCCAGGCGGGTCAGAAACATCATCATCTGTTCCGAGGTGGTGTTCTGGGCCTCGTCCAGGATGACGAAACTGTCATTCAGGGTGCGGCCCCGCATGAAGGCCAGGGGGGCCACTTCGATTACCCCCCGTTGCACCAGCCGGGACGCCTTTTCAAAGTCCATCATATCATGGAGGGCGTCGTACAGGGGCCTTAAGTACGGGTTGACCTTCTCATACAAGTCACCGGGCAGGAAGCCCAACTTTTCCCCGGCTTCCACGGCCGGCCGGGCCAGGACGATGCGGATGAATTCCTGGTTCATCAGGGCGGCCACGCCCATGGCCATGGCCAGGTAGGTCTTGCCGGTCCCCGCGGGGCCGATGCCGAAGACGATGTCGTGGTTGCGGATAGCTTCGATGTACCTTTTCTGGTTGATGCTCTTGGGGGTGATGCGCCGCTTCATGGCGGAGATGTACACCGTATCCAAGAAAAGGTCCCGCAATACCACGGTTTCCTTTTCCTGGAGGATGCGCACCGCATACTGGACGTCCTGGGGATAAACGGGATAGCCGGATTTTAGGATATCGTAAAGTTGGTTGAGGAGACTGACAGCCAGGTTTACTTCCGGCTGGGGGCCATCCAGGGTCACCTGATTGCCCCGAACGTCGGCCTCCACCCCCAAGGCCCGGCTGACGATGCGCAGGTGACTCCCGTGCTCCCCGAACAGGGCCTTGGCCACGATGTTTTCCTCAAAGGTAAGCTGGGCCTGGGAGCTGCCCGCGGCGGCGGCAGGAGGCTTGTCAGCCGCGGCGACCGGGGATGTGGCCGCCGTGGCCCTGGGAAATTTGGCCCCCCTGGTCCCTGGGGATTTGGCCGGTTTCACGCGTTTGATGGCTTGATCCCCATAACCTGACCCCTGATAAGGCGTTCCCGGGGGCGGTTGTCAAAATCCAGAAGCACAATCTGCTGCCAGGCGCCCAACTGCAGGCGGCCGTCTTCAATGGGAACGCTCAGGGAGGGCTTCAGAAATGCGGCCCGCACGTGGGAATAGCCATTGCCGTCCCCCCAGCGCCGGTCGTGCTCATAGGTGAGATCCTGGGGGAATAAGCGCTCCATAGCGGCCCGAAGGTCGCTAACTACGCCCGATTCATATTCGATGGTGGTCAAGGCGGCGGTGGATCCGGAAATGAACAGGGTCAGCAGGCCCGAACCCATCCCCGTGTCTCTCACCTTTTGCTGCACCGCCGCGGTGAGGTCCAGAATATCGGTCCCCGCCGTGGTCTTAACCTCCAAAGAGAAGGTTTCCAAAAACATGGGATTTAACTTGTCGGCATTTTCCAAGAGCGACCAATCGGCGCATCATTTCTGGTTTTGATATTATCATAAAATAGCCCACAAAAGTTCAAGCAATATACCCAGGAAAAAAAACCACCAATACCGTTTCCCCATTCCCCCGGGGCGCCTCGCGCCCAGCTCCTGCGGTAAGGTCAGGCCGTAGTCTGGCTGCCAAATAACCTGGGGAGGTTCTGGCCAGCTTGAAGGCTGCCGCCCGGTGGCTCAAGATCGTCAAAACTTGATCAGTATTTTTAAGAAGTTGCTGTTGTGGCAAGGGATTTCGCACCAGGGGGTTTTATGGTCCATGATAGAGCAGGGTCCGCCCGCCTTCGGTCTTGACGGAAGACGGTTCTCCCCAATAGGCTTCCGCTTCTCCCCGGGTGCTGCCCAGGCTAATCACCGCGGGGTCGGGGGGAGTGGAGCCGGACAGGGCCATGGCCACGGAGCAGCCGGCAGGCACTAAGGCCAGAAATAGAAGCAACAGCCCACTGAGCCTCTTGCAAAATTATGTAGCCGCAGGCTTCAGCCTGCGCCGGCACAGGCTGGAAAGCCTGTGCTACTGAAGTTGAGTTTCTGGTTTTTTCGCGAAGATTTTGCCTGTAACACCTTGATTTGATTAAAGTAATTAGGTTATTTTTTAGTTTGGTTGCGGCCAAAGGCCGCGATGTGCTACCGAATATTTCTTTAAGCAACATGGGAAAATCGCAGCCTCAAAATGAATTTTGCAAGAGCCTCCACTAAATAGACGGTTTCGGTTCGTGCTGGAAAAATAAGGGTGGTGGAGGCCATATGCAATGGGCTTTATTAATCTTTAGGGGATTTTCCACCGTGAAAACGTTAGGAGGAGAGGCCGCCCTTCCTTAACGACCTGGCCTGGATTTTCCCCCGCGTCGATTATCTTTTCGTGGCTTGGGGAAAAATCCCCATTTTTTTTGAAAAAAATTTTGACACCGCTAAGAAAATAGGCTAAAAAGAGGTTCGTGAAAAGTTACACATGGCCTCAGCCTTCATTAAAAACTGCAAAAAATGTAACTTCTTAAAATACTTACATAAGGTGGCAGCCAGGCATGATTGACCTTGACTGGACATTGGTGGCGCAACTCGTCAACTTCTTGGTCCTGGTTTTTCTCCTTAACATGGTCTTGTTTCGGCCCATCCGGAACAGCCTGAAGGAGCGGCAGGCCAAATTGGCGGCGCACGAGGCCGACTTAAGCGGTCTTCTGGAGCAGGGCCAGGGCGTCAACCAGGATATCAAAGACCGGCTCCGGGAAGCCCGCAAAGAGGCCCTGGGCCGCAAAGAGGGCTTGGTGAAGGAAGGCGCCCAGACGGAAGCCTCACTCCTGGAGGTGGTTAAAAAAGAAGTTGACGCGGAATGGGCCCGGGTGGAGGAAAAGATCAAAAAAGACATAGCCAAGGCCCGGGAGTCTCTGAAAAAGCAGGCCCAATCCTTTGCCCAAATGCTGGCCTCCAAGATTTTGGGGAGGGAACTCTCATGAGGACTATAAGCATCTTACTGGGGTTGGGAGCCGGACTGGCCTTTGCCGGAGCCGCGAGGGCCGCGGGCGCGCCCGGGGGCGGTTTCAGCGCGGACCAGATCCATGACATAATCTGGCGCTCCGTTAATTTCGTGATCTTCGCCGCCATCCTTATCAAACTGGTGGCCCGTCCGGCCAAGGAATTCTTCGCCAAGCGCTCCCAGGACATTTCCGTTACCCTGGAGGACCTGGAAGCCAAGAAGGCCGAGGCCGCCCAGGCCCTTAAAGAGGCCGAAGAGCGGTTGGCCAGAGTGGCCGCGGAACGGGAGAAGATCCTGGAGACCTTCATCGCCGAAGGCGAACTGGAGAAGGCCAAAATCATCCAAAAGGCCGAAGCCGTAGCGGCCCGTATCAAAGAGATGGCGGCTTTTTCCATCCAGGCGGAGACCAAGAAGGCGGCCCAGGAACTTAAAAAGGAAGTGGTGGATTTGGCCACGAACCTGGCCACGGACCTTATTAAAGAGAAAGCAACTTACGCCGACCAGCAGGGTCTGGTGGAAAACTATCTGAAAAAGGTGGTGGATACCCATTGATTGACATGGCCGTTGCCCGACGCTATGCCAAAGCCCTGCTGACCATCGGCAGGGATGACGGCAATTACAAGGAGTATGGCGAGGGGCTGAGCGGATTTTCCCACCTCCTGGACCGGGAGCGGGAACTTAAGGACGCGCTGCTCAACCCCATTCACAGCCTGGAGGAGAGGCGCAAGCTGCTCCTCCGCATCATTGAACTCTTGCAAATGCCCCCCATGGTGGCCAACCTCCTCCAACTGCTGTTGGACAAGCACCGCCTCAACGCCCTTCCCGGAGTGGCCGCAGCTTACCAGCAGATGGTGGACGAAGTGGAGAACGTCAGCCGGGCCAAAGTGACCGCAGCCATTTACCTGGAAGACGAAATCCGGGGGCGCCTGCGGCAGTCCCTGGAAAAGCTCACCGGCAAGACGGTGATCATGGACGTCACGGAAGACCCGGGCATCCTGGGCGGCGTGGTCGCCCGGGTGGGAGACCTGGTGCTGGACGGCAGCGTTCGCAGCCAAATCTTTTCTTTGAGAGAATCATTAATTAAAGGCGAGGTTTTATAAATGGAAATCAGAGCCGAAGAAATCAGCCAAATTATTCGCCAGCAAATCCGGGATTACGAAACCAAGGTGGAAGTAGCCGAAACCGGCACCGTGCTCTCCGTGGGTGACGGCATCGCCCGGGTCTACGGCGTGGAAAAGTGCATGGCCATGGAACTCCTGGAGTTCCCCGGGGGCATTTTCGGTCTCGCCCTGAACCTGGAAGAGGACAACGTCGGTGTGGCCATCCTGGGTGAAGACACCCACATCAAAGAAGGCGACATCGTCAAGCGCACCGGCCGCATCGCCGAAGTGCCCGTGGGTGAGGCGGTTCTCGGCCGGGTCATCGATCCCGTGGGCGGTCCCCTGGACGGCAAAGGCCCCATCGAAACCAAGGAATTCCGGCGCATCGAGGTGAAGGCCCCTGGCGTCATCGAACGCCAGCCGGTGAACGAGCCCATGTACACCGGCTACAAGGCGGTGGACGCCATGACCCCCGTGGGCCGGGGCCAGCGGGAGCTGATCATCGGCGACCGCCAGATCGGCAAGACGGCCCTGTGCGTCGATGCCATCATCAACCAGAAAGATTCGGGCATCCTCTGCATTTACGTGGCCGTGGGCCAGAAGAAATCCACCGTAGCCCAGGTGGTGGACGCCCTGGAGCGCCACGGCGCCCTGAAGCACACCATCGTGGTGAACGCTTCGGCTTCGGAGCCGGCGCCCCTGCAGTATGTCGCGGCCTATTCGGGCTGCGCCATGGGCGAATACTACCGGGACACCGGGCGCCACGCCCTCATTATTTACGACGACCTGACCAAGCAGGCCCAGTCGTACCGCCAGATTTCGCTCCTGCTGCGCCGACCTCCGGGACGTGAAGCTTACCCCGGCGACATTTTCTACAACCACTCCCGGCTGCTGGAGCGGGCCGCCAAGCTGAACGATGAGCTGGGCGGCGGGTCGCTGACGGCCCTGCCCATCATCGAAACCCAGCAGGGCGACGTCAGCGCCTACATTCCCACCAACGTTATTTCCATCACCGACGGCCAGGTGTACCTGGAGCCGGCCCTGTTCTTCTCCGGCGTCCGGCCCGCCATCAACGTGGGTCTGTCCGTGTCCCGGGTGGGCGGCGCCGCCCAGGTGAAGGCCATGAAGCAGGTGGCCGGCATGCTGCGTTTGGAACTGGCCCAGTACCGGGAGCTGGCGGCCTTCGCCCAGTTCGGCTCCGAGCTGGACAAATCCACCCAGCAGCAGCTCAACCGGGGCGCCCGGCTGGTGGAAATCCTGAAGCAGCCACAATACCAGCCCCTGCCCATGGAAAAGATGGTGTCCATCATCTATGCCGGCACCCGGGGCTTCCTGGACAAGTACCCGGTGGAGGCGCTGTTTGAGTACGAGAAGCAGCTCTACTCCTTCATGGAAGCCAATTACGCCGACGTCCTGGCCGAGATCAAGGACAAGAAGGAGTTCACTCCTGATATCGACGCCAGGATGAAAGCCCTGATGGAAGAGTTCGACGGCGTCTTCCAGGCTGCGGCGTAATCGCGGAGGTACAGGATGGCGACGCTTCGAGATTTAAGACGAAAAATCGCGGCGGTCAAAAAAACCCAGCAGATCACCAAGGCCATGAACATGGTCTCCGCCGCCAAGCTGCGGGGCGCCCAGGCCCGGATGGAGGGGTTCCGCCCCTACGCCGGGGCTTACGCCATGATGCTGGGCAACATGGCCGGCCGCATCGAGCCGGAAATCCACCCCTTCTTCCAGCAAGCCGAATCAGTGGAACGGGTGGGCTTGGTCCTGATGACCGGCGACCGGGGCCTCTGCGGCAGCTTCAATGTCAACCTCATCATGGCCGCGGAGAAATTCATCAAGGCTCAGGAGGCCCAGGGCAGAAAAGTTGAGGTGGTCTGCGTGGGGCGCAAGGGCCGGGACTTTTACCGGCGCCGCAAGCGGCCCATACTGGCCCAGTTCGTGGACGTCTGGAACAAGTTCGACTTCACCAACGCGGTGGCCGTGGCCCGGGAGATAATGAGCGCCTTTCTCACCGGCGCGGTGCAGGAGGTGCACCTGATTCACGCCACCTTCGTCAATGTGGCCGTCCAGCGGCCCAAGCTGGTGCAGCTCCTGCCCATCCAACCCGGGGAGGCTCAAGAAGCGGCGTCGACTACCGAATACCTTTTTGAGCCGCCCATGGAGCAGTTCCTGGAGTACCTGCTGCCCAAGTACGTCAATGTGCAGGTGTACGCCGGGATGCTGGAGAACAACGCCAGCGAGCATGCGGCCCGCATGACCGCCATGGATAACGCCTCCAGCAACTGCAAAGAGATGATCACCAACCTGACCCTGGTCATGAACAAGGCCCGGCAGGCTGCCATTACTAAAGAACTGATGGATATCGTGGGCGGCGCTGAGGCCCTCAAAGGCTAACCCCCCCCGCACTAGAAGGAGGTTTTAAAGGATATGAACATCGGCAAAGTCGCCCGCGTTATCGGTCCGGTAGTGGACGTGGAATTTGCGGAAGGACACCTGCCGGCCATTAAGAATGGCCTGCTCATCTCCAACCCCGCCATTGACGACACCGAAGACAACCTGGTGGTGGAAGTGGCCCAGCACCTGGGAAACAACATGGTGCGCACCATCGCCATGGACACCACCGACGGCCTGGTCCGGGGCATGCCCGTGAAAGACACCGGCGACGCCATCAGGGTCCCCGTGGGCCACGAGGCCCTGGGCCGGGTGCTCAACGTGGTGGGCCGCCCGGTGGACGGCATGGGTCCCGTAGTGGCCAAGACCTACTACCCCATTCACCGTCCGGCCCCGGCCTTTGTGGACCAGGACACCACCGTCAAGGTGTTGGAAACCGGGGTTAAGGTCATCGACCTGCTGGTTCCCTTCCCCCGGGGCGGCAAGATGGGGATGTTCGGCGGCGCCGGGGTGGGCAAAACCGTGGTCATGATGGAGATGATTCACAACATCGCCATGCACCACGGCGGCATTTCCGTGTTCGCCGGCGTCGGCGAGCGCACCCGGGAGGGGAACGACCTCTACCTGGAGATGAAGCACTCCGGCGTTCTCCCCAAGGCGGCGTTGATTTACGGCCAGATGACCGAACCGCCGGGAGCCCGGGCCCGGGTGGCCTTGACCGCGCTCACTGCCGCGGAATACTTCCGGGATGAGGAAGGCCAGGACACTCTGCTGTTCATCGATAACATCTTCCGTTTCACCCAGGCAGGTTCGGAAGTGTCGGCGCTTTTGGGCCGCATGCCCTCCGCGGTGGGCTACCAGCCCACCCTGGGCACCGACCTGGGCGAACTCCAGGAGCGCATCACCTCCACCAAGAAGGGTTCTGTTACTTCCGTCCAATGCATTTACGTGCCCGCCGACGACCTCACCGACCCGGCCCCGGCCGCCACCTTCGCCCACCTGGACGGCACCGTGGTGCTCTCCCGGGCCCTCACCGAGTTGGGCATTTACCCCTCGGTGGACCCCCTGGATTCCACTTCCCGCATCCTGGACCCCCAGGTCCTGGGTGAGGAGCACTACTTCGTGGCCCGGACGGTGCAGGTGATCCTTCAGAAGTACAAGGACCTCCAGGACATCATCGCCATCCTGGGCATCGACGAACTCTCCGACGAAGACAAGCTCACCGTGGCCCGGGCTCGGAAGATTCAGAGGTTCCTGAGCCAGCCCTTCTTCGTGGCCGCCCAGTTTACCGGCTCCGAAGGAAAATTCGTGTCGGTGCCCGATACGGTGCGGGGCTTCAAGGAGATCATCGAAGGCAAACACGACGACCTGCCGGAGCAGGCCTTCTACATGGTGGGAGGCATCGAAGAAGCGGTGGCCAAGGCCGAACGGCTGGCGGCTGCCTAAGGGCAGGGGAGGCTTAAGCCTATGGCGGAAAAACAACTCCTCCTGGAGGTCGTGACCCCCGACCGCAAGGTGTTGGCCACCGACGCGGATGTGGTGGTGTGCCCGGGGGTGGAGGGCCAGTTCGGCGTCCTCATCGGCCACGTGCCCTTCCTCTCCGCCCTGGAAATCGGGGAGATGTACTATAAACTGGGCGGCAAGACCGAATACCTTTTCATCAACGGCGGTTTTGCCGAAGTCACCGGCGCCAAGGTCACCATCGTGGCCGAATCCGCGGAGATGGGTAAGGAAATCGACGTGGAGCGGGCCCGCCGGGCTAAAGAACGGGCCGAGCAACGCCTGGCCAAGGCCAAGACCGAGGCCATCGACTGGACCCGGGCCGAAGCCGCCATGCGCCGCTCCCTAATGCGCATGAAGGTGGCGGGGCGGTAAGGATAATAGTTGGTGAATTTTCTGGTTCCCAAGCTGCGCTTGGGAACCAGAAATATAACCCGAAAAGTGATAAATTATGAGGGGAGGGCCGGGGGATGGTAGCACAGGCTTTTAGCCTGTGGAAACCCCCGCCCTCCCCTCAAACTCCCCTCCCAACCCTCTGTATGACAAAAGGCAAGCCCAACGAGGCCGGGCTTGCCTTTTTGTTTTTACCGATGATAATGAACTTCTCATAAGCGCTAAATATTGTTAAATTAAAATTACTTCAAAGTTGGCAGCTTGGGAGAGAAAAATATGGCCAGGGAAGAACTTCTTAAACGTATTTCTATTGATCCCAATATATGTTTCGGACGGCCTTGCATCAAAGGCCACCGGATTTGGGTATCTTTGATCTTGGACTTCCTGGCCTCAGGCATGACGCTGAAGGAAATCTTGGATGAATATCCCGGCCTGGAAGAAGAGGACGTTCTTGCCTGCATCGCCTATGGGGCCGAAATGGCCAGGGAAAGATACATAGAAATTCCACTAGAGGCCAGGGATTGAGAGTTATGCAAATGAACCAGGGACAACGACGGAAGATTTATAAAAAACTGGTGGAAAGAACCGCCGGGATCTGGAAAAAGCGAGACGGCCTGGCTTATCAGGAAAAACTGCGCGCTGAATGGGATCAGCGTTTGCAGTATTATTCTTCGGACAAAGGCAAGTGATGAAGATAACCTATGTTATCGAAGTAGATGTGCTTCGCATTGTCTTTAGCAATGCCTCAATTGAAGAGAGTGATGAGGACAAACCCGGCATCATCATCGACTATGACAAAGATGGGAATGTCGTGGGAATGGAAATTCTGGACGCCTCCAAGCGCATTGATAATCCCCGGGCAGTGGATTATGCAGTGATGGGGTGATTGTATGGGACTATGCCCCAAGTTGCGCTTGGAAACCCTTAGATATATTGAAGGAGGAAGACGCATGGATCGCAAATTGCAAGACCATTGGTCCGAAATAATTCGTCCGTTGTTTAAACCAGATGCTGACTTAAGGGTTCGTGATAACGAGGATCATTATGAGGCAGTAGTGTCATGGAAACTTGGTACAGACCCTTCCCGACCAAGTAAACGATCAAAAAGGATACGCATCATTGTACCGTGGGAAACAGTGGATGACTACCAGAACAAATCTGAACTTCAGCGGAAGAACGATGACGAAAAACTATTTCAGTTTATTAAATCAAACCTTGAGAACTTCGAGCCGAACCACAACAATACGATAGAAATGGGACCACCAGAAGTGAAATGGATTGCAGGTTCAGGCGTTCTGGACAGCTAACCGTACCTGCAAGCCGCCTAAGTCGCGACGAGAGGGCCTGGCCCCCTTTCCTAATTCAAGGGGTAACGGGATGAGTAAAAATCAACGTATTGAAACACTCTTAAAGATACAAAACTTCTATATTGATGAAGCTAAAAAATGCTATGAGGCAAAAGCATATTTTGCAGGCTGTGTCATGCTTGGGTCTGTCCTTGAAGCAACTTTATTAATAATTGTGGCGCTATATCCAGAAGAAGTTAACACATTAAAGAAGTTTCCAAAGAGAGGAGGCAAACCAACATCTCCGATTAATTGGAGCTTATCTTATCTCTTAGATGTGGCACGAGAATTAAATTGGCTTCCTGGAAAGCTTGAAAGAACAAATAATTATGATAGCCCAGAGAAAGGAGAAATAGGTGATGATGCCAGGATAATTCACGAAATAAGGAATTTAGTTCATCCTGGTAAATATTTACGCTGTTATCCTTCTGTAGATATAACAGAGAAACATTTTTACTATTCATTTATTATTTTAAATTTAATTAATGATAGACTTCAGAATAAATTGGTTGAAAAAGATGTTTATTTTCCAAATGATTAGAATAAAAAAGAAAGATAGCGAAAGGTAGTCTTTTACGGGGAAAGAGATAATGAAAAAATGTCTTTTCTGTGCCGAGGAAATACAGGATGAGGCACTTAAGTGTAAGCATTGCGGCGAATGGTTAGAAAAAGATTATCAAGTTTCTCCTCCTCAGGCAGTTGAAACAAAAAAGATAGAGCCTCCTGAAGCCCAGCCTCAAGGGGAGGTTGTTTCGCCAGAATCAGATGAAGAAATCAATAGAAAAAAAGAAGCCGGCTTAAAGCAATGTTCTACATGTGGCAAATGGGATGTTTATAGAGCTATAGTTGAAGATGGAGGCTACGGGGACTGGTGTCCGCATTGTAAAAAGTCAATATCACAAAAAGAACCCATCACAGATATACAAAAAGCCAATAATAAAATCAAAATAGCGTGGATTGTCGGTGTTATATTTGGTGCTTTTATTGCATTAGATCTCATATTTAAGATGGACCTATCATATAGAAATTTGATAATATCTGTGATAGGATCTGGGCTGTTTTTAGGATTGAGTTTCGGAATATATAAAAAAAGCAGAACGTGCGCTATGATATTATTCGCTTTACCCATAGCTTCGGTAATCGATGGCATTGTTAGGGGGGGAGCTTTCCAGGTTCTATTTGGGATAATATTTAGCTATCCATTCTATCAAGGTGTAAGGGGAACTTTTACTTATCATAAATTGATTGCGAGGAAAAATTAAAATCTGAACTCCCACAAGCTTTAATGTGTTAATTCAGGTTTTATTTGGAAATAGATGAAATAAGGGTCACGTTTAACAATGATAATTTTTGGCATAAAGAGTGCATAAGAGTAAGGAATCAGAATGTTAAAAACCAACACCACAGCCATCATCCTGGCTGCGGGGCAGGGGACCCGCATGAAATCGGCCCGGCCCAAGGTGCTCCATGAAATCCTGGGCCGGCCCATGATTGCTTATTTGCTGGATGCTCTCATTTCGGTAAAGGTGTCCGACATTGTGGTCGTGGTGGGCTATCAAGCTGAGAAAGTCCAGGCTGCCTTGAAGGATTACACGGTGCGCTTCGCCATCCAGGAACCTCAATTAGGCACCGGCCACGCGGTGCAGGTAGCTATGCCCGCGGTTCCTGGCCACGCTCAAACCGTCATGGTCCTGTGTGGCGACGTGCCCCTCATCTCCGAAGAAAGCATTAAAAATCTCTATAAGTTACACCAGGAATCCCGGGCCGCGGTGACGGTGCAGACCGTCATCCTCCCCGACGGCGCCCATTACGGCCGGGTGGTGCGGGATGAGCAGGGCCGAGTGGTGGAAGTGGCCCAGTCCAAGGATTCCAAAGACAGACCGGATATCCTGGCCATCAAAGAAATCAACACCGGGGCCTACTGCTTCGACGCGGCGTTTCTCAAAGAGGGTCTGGCCCACATCCCCCCAAGCCCGGTCACCGGCGAAATCTACCTGACCGACATGATCCACATCGCCCGGCGGCAGGGAAGGGGGGTGGAGGCCCTCATTGACCCCGACTGGGAACACCTTCTGGGCATCAACAGCCGGGCCGAGCTGGCCCAGGCCACAAGTGCGGTGAAGCGCCGCATCAATGAAGGCCACATGGACAACGGCGTCACCCTCATGGATCCGGAGTCCACCTACATCGAATCCCTGGTGACCATTGGGAAGGACACGGTGATCTACCCCAACGTCTATCTCCAGGGCCGTACGGTTATCGGGGAAGGCTGCCTCATCGAACCCAACGTGAAAATCTCCGATTCCCACCTGGCCCCAGGGGTGGTAGTGAAGATGGGGAGCGTCATCAGTGAAAGCCGCCTGGCCCCCAAAGTCCAGGTGGGCCCATACTCGCACCTGCGCCCCTTGAGCGACCTCCGGGAAGGGGCCCGGGTGGGAAACTTCGTGGAAGTGAAAAAATCGGTGCTGCACCACGGCGTCAAGGCCAACCATCTCACCTACCTGGGAGACGCGGAGGTGGGGCCCAACGTCAACGTGGGAGCCGGGACCATCACCTGCAATTACGACGGCGTCCACAAGCACCCCACCATCATCGAGGAGGGGGCCTTCATCGGCAGCAACACCGCCCTGGTGGCCCCGGTGACCATCGGCCGGGGGGCCTATGTAGGCGCGGGGTCCACCATCACTGAGGACGTGCCCCCGGGGAAGTTGGGCATTTCCCGGGCCCGGCAGGTGAACCTGGAGCGGCGGTTGACGGGCCCGAACAAGGCGGCGCTGCCGGACTCCGACGCCCTCACGCCGGAGAAGCTCTCCAGGCTTCTCACAGACCTGGGCTTGATCTGCGCCAAAGAGGACGTGGAGGAACTGGTGCAAATCTTCGGCAAAAACCGGGTGCGCACCGTGGGCGATTTTCGTAAAATCGCCACAGTCCAGAACCTGGAAATGGTGAAAAACATGTACCTGGCCACCGAGGGCCAGGACCCCAGCAACTACGAGATGGCGGCCAACCTGGCCAGCCTGGCGGGAGCGCTGAATAAATAGTGCAGGGTGGGCCCGGCCCACCGTTATATTCTGAACCATTAAGAGGCTAATATGTGCGGCATTATTGGATACTTGGGCCCCCAGGAGGCCATGCCCATCATCCTGGACGGGCTTAAAAGGCTGGAGTATCGGGGTTATGACTCCGCCGGCATGGCGGTTATGGGCGAAAACGGCCTGGCGCTGCGCCGCAGCCTGGGAAAATTGAAGGAATTGGAAAAGCTAGTGTCCCAAAGCCCCCTTTCGGGAAGCGCGGGCATCGGCCATACCCGCTGGGCCACCCACGGCCGCCCTGCAGAGCACAACGCCCACCCCCATCAGGTGGGGGACATCGCGGTGGTCCATAATGGCATCATCGAAAACTACCTGGAACTTAAAGACGGGCTCCTCAAAGAAGGACACCGCTTCGCTTCGGAGACCGACACGGAGATCGTCTCCCACCTCATCGTCAAACACCTGCACCGGGGCGCGGAATACTTAGAGGCGGTGGCCCTAACCCTGGAAGAGATTCGCGGCTCTTATGCCCTGGTCATGGTCAACGCCCGGGAACCCCGGATGCTGGTGGCGGCCCGGAAAGAAAGCCCCTTGATCCTGGGGCTGGGGGAAGGGGAATTTTTCCTGGCCTCGGACATCCCCGCCATCCTGCCTTATACCCGCCGGGTCATCTTCCTGGAAGACCACGATCTGGTGGTGGTGCGGGATGGGGAATATCTGATCCTGGACCGCCAGGGCCGCCGTCTGGACCGCCCGGTGCATACCATCTCCTGGAGCCCGGCCATGGCGGAGAAGGCCGGTTACAAGCACTTCATGCAAAAAGAGATTTTTGAACAGCCCCGGGCCTTGATTGACACCTTCCGGGGCCGCATTGACCCGGACCTGGGCGAGGTGCTGCTGCCGGAAGTCTCTTCGGCCACCGACGATATCAAAGACCTTCGGAAGATTTTCCTGGTGGCCTGCGGCACCTCCTATCACGCAGCCATGGTGGGAAAATTCCTGTTGGAGAACTTGTGCCGCATCCCGGTGGAGGTGGACCTGGGTTCGGAATTCCGTTACCGGGAACCCTTGGTGGATGACCATACCCTGCTCATTCTCATTTCCCAATCGGGGGAGACCGCGGACACCCGGGCCGGGCTCCAGGCGGGAAAAGAGCTGGGAGCCAAGACCCTGGCCATCGTCAACGCGGTGGGCTCCAGCATTGCCCGGGAAGCGCACTCGGTGTTTTACACCCACGCCGGCCCGGAAATCGGGGTGGCCTCCACCAAAGCCTTCACCACCCAACTGGTGGCCCTCTACCTCATCGCCCTGCACCTGGCCGGCCGCCTGGGCCGGCTGAACCGGGCTGAAGTGCGCCGCCGCTTAAACCAGTTGCTCAAGCTTCCCACCTGGGTGCAGGAGACCCTGGACCTGGACCGGGAGATCCGGGAAATCGCCCGGCGCTATATGACGGCCCAGAATTTCCTCTACCTGGGCCGGGGCCTGCACTACCCCATCGCCCTGGAAGGGGCCTTGAAGCTCAAAGAAATTTCTTATATTCACGCGGAAGGGTACGCCGCCGGGGAAATGAAGCACGGCCCCATCGCGCTCATCGATGAAAAGATGCCGGTGGTGGTCCTGGCCACCCGCAGCCCGGTGCTGGAGAAGGTTCAGGGGAACATCGAAGAGGTGGCGGCCCGGGGCGGCCGGCTCATCGCGCTCACGGAACCGGACAACCATCAGGTCAAGAACCGGGTGGAAAGCGTCATCCCGGTGCCCCACGTGCCCCTGGAACTTTCCCCCATTGTCCTGGTGGCGCCCTTGCAGCTCCTGGCCTACCACATCGCCGACCTCCGGGGCACTGACGTTGACCAGCCCCGAAACCTGGCCAAGAGCGTCACGGTGGAGTAGGGAAGATATTTGGGGGAGGGGGCCAAGGGCACTCGCCCTTGCCCCCTCCCCCAATCCCTTAAGGGGAAAATGGCCTGGGAAGGCAGGGGCCTTCAGCCCCGCCTTCCCAGGCCATTTGAAGGGTTGGGAGGGGGTGTGGGGGAGGGCAGGGACTCTTGTCCCTGGCCCTCCCCCACTATCAATTCCTCACCACCGCAAACCGCGGCCGGCGGATGGACTCCCCCTTGCAAATGGGGCAGCGGGACGGAATGGTGAGGCGCTCCCGTTTTTTGAAGACAAAGCCGCAGTGCTTGCA
>Ga0194125_10005460_pt1 | contig 19280 bp, 18 predicted proteins | sample TA2KigC250mmetaG_FD_148626 | JGI IMG/M metagenome (GOLD analysis project Ga0194125, IMG submission 148626) | Freshwater microbial communities from Lake Tanganyika, Tanzania - TA2015034 Kigoma Deep Cast 250m | ecosystem: Environmental > Aquatic > Freshwater > Lake | place: Tanzania: Lake...
GCGGGGCTGAGCGGGCACTGCGTCGTGGAGGACTACGCCAACCTCGCCGGGTATGCCGGCATTCACCAGTACGTGACCATCGGCACGATGGCCTTCGTCGGCGGGATGTCGCGGGTGGTTGTGGACGTCCCGCCCTACTGCATGGCCCAGGGGAATCCGGCGGAGCTCTATGGCCTCAACTTCCGGGGCCTCATCCGGCGCGGGGTGTCCGAGGAGACCCGGATGGCGCTGAAGAAGGTCTATCGCGCCCTGTACCGGTCGACCCTTACGCTCGATGAAGCGATCGAGCGGATCCGGGCGGAAGTCAAGACGACGCCCGAGGTCGAGCGCATGATCGCGTTCCAGCAAGCGGTCGCCGGGGGCTATGCCGGGCGGCAGCGCGACCCTCACGGGAAGCAGACGTGACGCCGCCCCCGGCCCACTGATCGCTGCCCTCCCGCCGCCGGCCTCCCGTTAGGAGGAACGCGTACACGATGGCCTTCCCCCGACCGCCGCAGGTGTGCCTCGTGACGGTCGATCCGTCGGGCGACGCCATCGGTGCGGCGCTGGCCGAATCCCTGAAGCGTCGCGCGGAAGTGCAGTTGATCGGCGCAGGGGGACCGCTGATGCGGGAGGCCGGGGTGGAGCTGCTGGCCGAGACAACGCACCTGACGGCGGTGGGGGCGGCGGGTTGGCTGGCCGTCTATGCTCGCGCGTGGGTTCGCTACCGGCTGCTGCTGCTGGCCTTGGCGCGTCGCCGCCCGGACCTTCTGGTCCCGATCGACTCCGGCGGCTTCAACATGCCTCTGGTGAGGAGGGCGAAGCGGCAGCCGGGGTTGAAAGTGCTCTACTACGTCCCTCCCCGGTCGTGGCATCGAGACTGGCAGGTGGCGCCCCTGGCTCCCGTGGTGGACTACGTCGCAGCCCCTTTTGCGTGGAATACGGTGGGTGACGACGGCACAGGTCGCGTGCGGTTCGTTGGGCACCCGGCCGCCGATCTCCCGACGAGGCTCCCGCCGCAGGATGAGGTACGGCAGTCGCTGGGGCTGGCCCTCGACCGGCCCACGCTGGCCCTTCTGCCCGGCAGCCGTCGGTGGGAGCTTCGGATGCACCTGCCCGTCCTCACGGAGGCTGTCCGGCTGTTGCGCGCCCAGGTGCCGGGGCTGCAGGTTGTCGTCTCCCGCGCCCGCAACGTGAAGGCGCAGGCCATCGAGGCGTGCGTCCGCGCGATGGGCGACGCGCACGCCGTGGAGGGCGCGGGCCTGGCCCTGCGGGCCGCCGACGCCGCCCTGGTCTGCATGGGTACGGCGACTCTGGAGGCCTGCGTGCTAGGCGTGCCGCTGGTCGCCTTCTACCGGTGCACCCGCCTGACGTTGCTGCAGCTCCTGGTCTGGAAACCATCGACACAGCTCTTCGCCCTGCCGAACATCATCGCCGGAGAGGCCATTGTGACGGAGCTGATTCAGGAGGCGGCCAGCGCCGAGCGGCTGGCGGAGGAGGTGCTCCCGCTCCTCGTGGATGAGGGCGCTCGGCACGCCGCCAGAGCCCGCCTGAGCGAGGTCGCGCGGCTACTGGGGGGACCGGGAGCCTCCGACCGAGCCGCGCAGGCCGTGCTCGATGCGCTCAACGGCCGTTGGCACGCGCCCGCGGAGACAACCTGCGAGGCCGAAGCGAGCGAGACGGCGAGGTGCGCCTCATGAAGGAACTGGTGCGGTTGCGCCACTTCGCCCCTCGGTTTGCCCTGCTGGCGACGATCGCCGTGGCCACCATCCTGGCGACCTCCGGTCTGCGCGGCGTCATCATCTACCAAGTCCGGTCGGTGATTCAGCCCGCCCTGGGCGAGTCAGACGACGAGGCCAAGGACGCCAGGGCGGAGCCCGCTCCCGCCAGGCCAGGCCGCACGTTTGGACCGCTCCGCAGTGCCAAGCAGGCCATCGGGTCGGCGAAGCAGCGGTGGGAGGAGCTGTTCGGGGTGGACCAGGCGAAGACCGACGAGTCCCAACGCCGGCGTCTGCTGTTTGCCTCGGCGATCCTGCTCCTTCTGCTGGGGGTGGGTTCGTGCTTCGCCGAGATGGTGAGCGTCTACGTCACCCACTACATCGCTTTCTCCATGCTCCGGGGCGTGCGTCAGCGGCTGTTCGAGCATCTCCAGCACATGCCGCTTTCGTTCTTCGAGAACCGACACTCCGGCGACCTGCTCTCGCGAATCACCAACGACACGACCGCCCTGCAGGCCGTCTTCGCCTCCCCGATTGCCACCATGCTTCAGGGCCCGCCCACGGCCGTCGTCGCCCTCGCCACCATGCTGGGGCTCAACTGGCGGCTGTCGGTGGCGACCTGCCTGCTGCTGCCATTGGTGAGCGTCGCCTCGGCCTGGATCGGCGCCAAGCTGCGGAAGCAGCATCTCAACGTCCAGGAGCGCATGGCCGACCTGATGGCGTTCTCCGAGGAGACCTTCGGCGGCATCCGGATCGTCCAGGCGTTCGGCCTCGAGTCGGTGGTGGATGAGCTCTTCGGCCGCGTCAACCGGGCCGTCTTCCGCACCTCCGTGCGCACCGCGCGTCTGCGGGCGTTGAACGTGCCGGTGGCCAGCCTCATCCTCATCGTCGGCATGACCGTGGCCCTGGTCGTGGGCGGAAACGAGATCATCGCGAAGCGGATGTCGGGCTCCGACCTGATCACCTTCATCTTCGCCATGGTGCTCCTGGGAAACAGCATCGCCAAGGTCACCAAGCTCAACCTGCTGGTCCAGCAGGCCGCCGCGCCGTGCGTGCGCATCTGGGAGATCATCGACATGGAGTCCACGCTCACGGATGCGCCCGACGCCGTCGAGTTGGACGACGTGAAGGGGCGAATCACGTTCCGGGACGTGGGGTTCTCCTATGCGCCCGACTCGGGGCCGGTGCTCACCGACATCAGCCTGGAGATTCTGCCCGGCGAAGTAGTGGCCATGGCCGGGCCGAGCGGCGCGGGGAAGAGCACGCTCGCGAACCTCGTGCCCCGGCTGTATGACGTCTCCTCTGGGGCCGTCCTCGTGGATGGGCACGACGTGCGAGGCGTCACGCGTGCTTCGCTCCGGAGGTCCTTGGGGGTCGTCCCGCAGGAGACGGTGCTGTTCGGCACGACGATCCGCGAGAACATCGCCTACGGCCGTCCCGAGGCGACCCTGGAGGAGATCACAGCCGCTGCGCAGGCCGCCCAGGCCCACGAGTTCATCAGCGCTATGCCGCAGGGCTATGACACCGACATCGGCGAGGGCGGCGTGAAGCTCTCCGGCGGCCAGCGGCAGCGCATCGCGATCGCCCGGGCGCTGCTGCGCGATCCGCGAATCCTGATTCTCGATGAGGCGACGTCCTCGCTGGACGCCGAGAGCGAGAGCGCGGTACAGGCGGCGATCGGCAAGCTGCTGGAGGGGCGCACCGCGTTGATCATCGCCCATCGCCTCTCGACGATCCGCAACGCCGACCGGATCCTGGTGCTGGATCGCGGCCGGATCGTCGAGCAGGGCACCCACGACGAACTCATGGCCGCCGGCGGGCTCTACCGCACGCTCTACGAGACGCAACTGCGGGAGGAGACGCGGGCGGACAAGACCGAGGCTCCCGAAGCATGACCGACCCGCCGCCCCTCGACTGGCGATACTACTTCCACAATGGCCTGCTGATCGCATGTGCGCCCATCATCGGTGCCGGCTTCGGGATACGCCTCGCGCTTACGCGCCGCGTGCGCGAGGACTTCATGCAGCGCATGGGGCGGTACCCCGAGAGCCTCCGGGCGCTGAGTGCGAAGGGCGAGCCGGTCATCTGGATCCACGCCGTGTCCGTTGGCGAAGTCGTGACCACCGCCTCGGTCCTCCCGGAACTCAAGAACCGTGCGCCCCTGGCTCGCATCGTGCTGACCACGACGACGTCCACGGGCCGCGAGACGGCCCTGAAGCGTGGCCTGGAGGTCGATTCGCTCGTCTACTGCCCTTACGACGCCCCGTGGGCCGTGCGGGCGGCGCTCGACGCGATCCGGCCGAGCCTGCTGGTGCTCGTCGATACGGAGTTGTGGCCCAACACCATCGCTCTCGCCCACCACTATGGGGCCAGGATCGTCGTCGCCAATGCGCGGTTCTCGGATAAGGCCGTGCGCCGGGCCCGGCCCGTCGTCTGGCACTATCGCTGGATGCTCAGCCAGGTGGATGCGGTCTTGGCCCAGTCGCAGCTCGACGCCGACCGCTACATCGCCTTCGGGGCGGACCCAAAGCGTGTCGAGGTGACCGGCAGCGTGAAGTTCGACGAGCAGTTCCCGGAGGTCTCGCCAGCCGCCGCCGCCAAGCTGCGACAGGACCTGGGGCTTGTTCTCGACGTGCCCGTGTGGGTTGTCGGCAGCAGCCGCGAGGGTGAGGAGGAGTACGTGCTGGAGGCCTTCCGGGAGCTTCGCCTCAAGCAGCACCATCTGCAACTCATCATCGCGCCGCGCCATCCGGAGCGCGGGGATGAGGTTGAGCGGATCGTGCGCGACCGGGGCTACCACCCCATCCGACGGACGGAGCTGCAGAGAGCTGCCGAGAGCGGCGCCCCGCCGCCCAGCCCCGCCGACCGCCCCGAGGACTCGGTGGTCATCCTGGACACCATCGGCGAGCTGGCCCGCGTCTATGCGATCGCGGACGTCGTCGCCGTCGGCGGCAGCCTCGTTCGCTGGGGCGGGCACAACATGCTGCAGCCCATGGCGCAGGGCAAGCCGGTGGTGGTCGGTCCGCACACGCAGAACTTCCGGGACATCGTCAACATCTCGCGGAATGCCGAGGCCCTGGTCGAGGTCGAGGGCCCTCACGAGCTCGCCACGGCGATCGAGCGCCTCCTGACGTCGGAGGCGGAGCGCGACCTGCTGTCCGCCAGGGCGCTGCGCGTGGTTCGCGAGAACCGTGGGGCCTCCGCCCGGACGGCTGAGCGGCTGGTGGAGTTGCTGAACGCGGACTAAGCCAATGCTGTCGGGCTTGGGAGCCCGACCTACGACCTCAGGGACGGAGGCGTCGGAGCAGCTTGTGGCTCTTGCGGACAGTTGGAGGGCCATTGCCCAGGGGGAGAGGCGCGGGATCGCCGCGGCGGTGATGCGTGCGGGGCTTCGCGTGCTCAGCGGGCCGATGTGGCTCGGGCTGCAGGCGAACCTGGCCGTCTACCGCTGGGGGCTGCTGCATCGAGCCTGCGCGGACCGTCCCGTGGTGGCGGTGGGAAACCTGACCCTCGGCGGAACGGGCAAGACCACCGCCACAACCTACCTGGTGCGGCGGCTGGCGGCAGTCGGGGTCGCCGCGGGGGTCATCCTGCGGGGACATGGGCGCCGGGGGGGACCGGCCTGCCTGTTGGTGAGTGATGGGAAGTGCATGACGGCCTCGGCCCCCGAGGCGGGCGACGAGGCTGTGCTGTTGGCCTCACTGCTTCCCGGGCATCCCGTGGCCGTGGGCGTGCGGCGCGAGAAGGTCGCGGACCTGCTGCTGTATGAGGCGCCCGCAGACGCGTTCGTGCTCGACGACGCCTTTCAGTACTTCCGCCTGGCCCGTGAGGCGGACATCGTGCTCGTGGACGCGTCACACCGCATCGAGGACGACCGGCTCTTCCCCGCCGGCACGCTGCGCGAGCCGCACCACCACCTCGCCCGCGCAACGCAGGTGTGGATCACCCATGCGGAGCTGGCGACCGAAGAGCGCGTCGCGGAGTTGAGGGCCTGGCTCGAACGCACGGCCCCCGGCCTGCCCATCGTGGTGACCGAGCACCGCACAGGAGAGATGCGTGCCTTGACCGGCTCGGGAGGCCCGACGCCGGGCTCGCGCGTCATCGCCCTATCGGGCCTCGGCAACCCGCAGTCCTTCGAGTGCAGCCTACGACGGCTCGGGTACGAGGTGGAGGCGCTAGTCTTCCCCGACCACCATCGCTACGAGCCGCGGGACTGGGACCGGGTCCGGAAGGCGGCGCGTGACTTCGGCGCCCAGAGTGTGATCACCACCGAGAAGGATGCCGTCAAGCTCCCGCCGGCGCCCGGCGACCTGCCCCCCGTGCACGTGCTGCGGTGCGACCTGGCGATCCGGGACGGCGCCGCGGCCGTTGACGGCCTGATTGAGACAATCCGCTCATGCCTAGACCGGTAAAGCACCCCTTCCGCCGTCGCCTGGAGCGCTTCGGCGCGCGCGCCGTAGCCGCAGCCTTCTCGACGCTCGCGCGAGCGGTGCCGCTGGGTTGGTGCCGCGCAATGGGCCGCTTGGGCGGGTACGCCCTCTATGCCGTCTCCTTGCGCCGGCAGCGACTGGCCGACGCGAACCTCGTCGCGACGTTCGGAGATCGCTACACGCCCGCCGAGCGCCGGGCGATCCGCATGGCGGTCGCGCGGAACATGGCGACCCTCTTCGTCGAGCTGTTCAAGATCAGCACCTTCACGCGGGAGCAGATCGTCGAGGTCCAGCCCTCCGAGGGCTTCCAACACATGCGCGAGGCCCTCACGCGCGGCAAGGGCGCCATACTCGCCAGCGCACACTATGGGAACTGGGAGGTGGCGGGCGCTCGGGTGGCTGCGGAGGGCTTCGACGTGGCGGTAGTCGCGCGGGATGCGTCCGATACCCAGGTGGCCTCCATCATCAACGCCTCCCGCAAGGGCGCCCAACTGCGGGTGATTGCCAAAGATGACCTCAAGGGCATGATCGCCCACCTCCGGGGCAACGGCGTGCTGGCCATCCTCCCCGACCAGCACTCGAACGAGAACCCGGTCCGCGTCAACTTCCTCGGGCGCCCGGCCTGGTGCGCGAAGGGGCCGGCGATGCTCGCCCTGCGCACGGGATGCGCGGTGGTGCCGGGCTTCGGCTTCCGCGAGCCCGACGGCTCACTGCGAGGGTACATACTGGAGGAGATACCCCTGCCGGAGACCGCCGACCGTGAGCAGGCCATCGCGGAGTTGATGCAGCGCATCAACGACGTGATCGGCGACCAGATCCTAGCCCACCCCGAGCAGTGGCTGTGGTTCCATAACCGCTGGAAGGAGTTCACCCCGCCCGCGCCCGCAGTTGACCACACGCCGCGTTGATGCTCTGCCCCCGGCTCCGCCTCAATGTCACGTTCAGTCCCGCCCGCTCTAGGCGCCCGCGGAAGGCCTCGGCCTCATGCTTCGCGGGGCGCTCGAACGGAAGTCCTTCGACCGCGTTGTACGGAATCAGGTTCAGGTGGTGGCGGCGGCCGGCGAGCAGTCGGGCCAGCTCCGCCGCGTGGCCGGGCTGGTCGTTGACGCCGCGCAGCAGCACATACGCGAAGGTCACCGGCTGGCCCCCGTGCCGGGCTGAGAACTCGTCACATGCGGCCAGCACCTCGGTCAGCAGGTCGCGCACCCCCGGCATCAGCTCCCGGCGCAGGTCGTCGGTCGGCGCGTTGAGCGAGAGCGCCAGTTCGACCGCCGGGCCCTCGGCGGCCAGGCGGCGGATGCCCCAGGCGACCCCGCTGGTGGCGACGGTGATGCGCTGCGGCGAAAGCCCCCAGCCTGCCTTGTCGGTGAGCAGCGCAATCGCCTTGAGGACCGCGTCGAGGTTGTGGAGCGGCTCGCCCATCCCCATGAACACGACGTTGCGGGCCGGGCCGACGAGGGCGCGGAGGGTGACGGCCTGGACGACAATCTCGCCCGCGGACAGGTTGCGGACCAGCCCCCCGCAGCCCGAGGCGCAGAACGTGCACCGAATCGCGCAGCCGACCTGACTCGACACGCACACGGAGGCGGTCTCCGGGCCCGTCGTCATGCGCACACACTCGACGGTCTGCCCGTCCGCCAGGGCGAGCAGCAGCTTCGTCGAGTCGGGGGCTTCCGACACGGTCACCGGCTGGAGCGGCCCGACGGAGAGCTCCTCCGCCAGCTCCTGGCGCAGCGCCGCCGGCAGGTCGGTCATCTCGTCGAAGGACCGTGCGAGGTTGGCGTGGACCCAGCGGAACACCTGATCCGCACGGAAGCGCGGCTGCCCGCGCTCCGTGAACGACGCGGACAGCTCCTCGCGGGTCATGCCATACAGGTCGCGAGTTCCCACGGCGCCTCCCGACTCAGTCCACAGAGGTGGTTGGGGGACGTCAACGGCAACAAGGGACAGTCCTGCGTCTCGATCCTTATGGGATCGAGACTTGGACAGTCCCTGCTTACCTCTGCTGCTCCCACAGCTGCTGCACGCGGTCGCGGGTGTCGATCTCCTCCACGGGCTTGTCGAGACGCAGGCGCTTGATCCGCGGGAAGCGCAGCGCGAAGCCGCTCTGGTGTCGCGAGCTTCGCTGGACGCCGTTGAAGGCGACCTCCAGCACGATCGTCGGCTTCACCAGCAGGCCGCGCCCGAGGTCCTTCACCGCGGTCTGCCTGAAGTGCTCGGTCAGGAAGGCGATCTCCCGATCCGTGACGCCCGAGTACGCCTTGCCGACCGTCGCCAGGCGCTCGCCGTCGCGGACCGCGAAGGTGTAGTCACTCAGCAGCCCGCGGGGTTTCCCGTGCCCGTACTCGGCGGCGACGACCACCACGTCCAGCGTTGCGAGTGGGCGCTTCAGCTTCAGCCAGGCCTGCCCGCGCTTGCCGGGCTGATACGTGGAGGAGGGGTCCTTGAGCACGAGGCCTTCATTGCCGCGAGCCAGAGCCTGCTCGAAGGCGCCCGTAATGTCAACGGCGGACGTGAGGGTCTGCCCCTCGGAGACGCGCACGCGGTCGAGTGGGAGGAGTTGGGCCAGGCGATCGCGCCGCGCCGACAGCGTCTCCTGCAGCAGCGGCTGCCCGTCAGCGGCCAGCAGGTCGAACGCGACGAAGAGGACAGGGATCTCGCGCATGAGCTCCTCAGAGGGCTCCTTGCGCCCAAGGCGTTTCGACAGCGCGGCGAAGCCGAGCAACTCCTGGCCCGTGTGCGCAATCAGCTCGCCATCGCAGACCGTGCCGGCGGCGCACGTCGAGAAGGCCCGCGCGATCTCGGGGAACTGGTGCGTGATCTCGTCGAGGGTGCGGGAGTACAGCCGCGCCTGCTTGCCATCGGAGTGCACCTGGCAGCGCATGCCGTCGAACTTGTCCTCGGCCAGCCACTGCGGCCCGATCTTCAGCGCGTCCTCGGGTTCGTCGATGGCGGTTGCCAGCATGAACTTCAGCGGGCGGAAGAGCGTCAGCCGCGCCTGGCCCAAGCGGTCCTCGTGCGCGAGCACAGCCATGCGCCCAACGTTGCCGAGCAGCATGTTCGCCCGGCGAACCGCCTCCAAGTCGCGCCCGAAGGCCTCCGCGATGGCCTCCTCGACGAGGCTCTCCTGCACGCCGATCCGCATCCCGCCGGTGATGATCTTCACGAGGTACTTGGCCGCCGGGGGCCGGCAGGCGGCCAGCGCCTCGCGCAAGGCCTGCGCGCGATCCGTCGGCGTGGGCGCTTCCGCGAGATCGTGGAACAGCCTCAGGGCCTGAGTCAGCGTCAGACTGCTGCGGGGCACCGGGTGTGAGGCGAGCAACGCGGCGATTGTGTCGCCGCCATCCCCCAGCGGGATGTAGGTTGCCTCGTACTCCTCCGGCGTGGCGCCGGTGACTGCCAATGCAGCCTCACGCAGCAACGCACCGCCGACGTTGACCGTCTTCTCACTGGACAGAGGGAACGGGCGGCCAGTGAGGAACACGGCGGCGATGGGCAGGGCCTCAAGCGGAAGGTCCCGCAGGTAGGCGGCCAGGATGGACCTCTTCTCCAGCTTCTTGGTGGTCGCGGCGACCTCGTCGGCCACGGATGCAAAGGCGTCCACTGACGTTACCTCCTCGGACGGCCCCGTCGAGCCTCGGTCGCTGGCCGAGGCCCTGGCGATCCTGGCGGGGCCGCGTCGCGATGCCGTTGCCTTTCTCATTTCGGCCCTGACCAGCCCGTTCCTTGTCTGCGCGGTCGCGGCCGGCGCGCTCGCCATGCACCTGGCGCCCTCATGGCGCGAGATCCTGCTGTGGGGGAGCTTCACTTCCGTGCTCGCAGGGGTCGTGCCGCTACTGATCGTGTACCTCATGTACGCACGGGGCCGGGTGGGCGACATGCACGTCGCCGAGCGCCGGCGGCGCTGGATTCCCCTCGGCGCGTGTGTCGGGAGCGGTTGCCTGGGGCTGCTCGCGCTGTGGGCGGTCGGGGCGCCGCTGCAGCTCAGCGCGCTCGTTGCGGCGTACATCGTCAACGCCGTCATCTTCATCATCGTGTCCCTATGGTGGAAGGCCAGCGTACACGCGGCGGTCTACGTCGGCGCCTTCACCTCCTGCGCGCTGGTGGTCGGGCCGTGGTGGTGGAGCGGCCTCACCGGGCTGCCGCTGGTGATCTGGGCACGCGCGACGCGCGGGCGACACACCGTGCTGCAGGGCCTCGTCGGCGCGGCGATCGCGATCGCTGCAACAGTAATCACCTACACACTGGTGATGCGGCAGTGAGGGCGGCAACTTCGGGGACAGTCGTCATGAGCCTTTGGCTCGCCCGGAACGATGAAGATCGGAATTCTGGGGACACGATCCCAATTCGATGCGACTGAATTGGGTCATGTCCCCGAATTCCTATTTTCAAGGCAGACAACGAAACCCGATACGGCCGGGTTTCGTCGTCAGTCCCCCAGGGAGGAGCGGGCAATGGGAGTGATCTGGCCTGATGCGCTGATCCGTCGGGAGAAGGGGCACCTGTTCCGCACGGGGGTAGCCGGGGCGGCGTTCTACCTCGCGCCGGTGGTGGCGGTGGCAGTCCTGAAGGGCGCCTCGCCGTGGGAGGTTCCGCACTTCCACATCGCCATCCCCATCGTGCTCATCTGCCTGCTGCCCGTGGCCTATCTCGTCATGCCGCTGGCGGATGGCGTGTTGGTGCTCGGCTCCGTGCGCCCGACCACCCCGCGGGCGGCGCTGTTCGTTCGGTGCTTCATCGCCGACGCGATCGCCGTCGTGGCGTTCTACGTGTTCGTGCACTCGGGAGAGCTGCTCTGGCCGGCGGTCTACTGGGCCCTTGGGCTGCCGGCGGCGTTCGGCGTTCTGCGACGAATCGGCGCGTACCAGACCGCGATGGAGCGGATCGCGACGGGGGAGTCGGCGAGATAGGAGGCACTGCCTACGCATGGGTGGACCGCGCAAGGTGACGGTAGCGATCGACGGGCCGGCGGGCTCGGGCAAGAGCACCGTGTCGAAGGAGGTGGCCCGACGGCTGGGCTATGCCTACGTGGACACGGGCGCGATGTACCGGTCGGTCGCCCTGCTGGGCATGAGGGCGGGCCTGGCGCCGACGGACCGTGAGGGCTTCATCGCGCGAGCGGCGGCAGCGCGGATGGAGTTCCGCGTGATTGGCGCGGGGCAGCGCTTCTTCGTGAATGGTGAGGACCTCACCGATGCCGTCCGCGACCCCGAAGTCGGCGCGCTCTCGTCACCTGTCTCGGCGATCCTGGAGGTGCGCAAGCACCTCACGGCCGCGCAGCAGAGAATGGCGGCGGGTGGCGGCGTGGTGATGGAGGGGCGGGACATCGGCACGGTCGTGTGCCCGCACGCCGAGGTGAAGGTGTTCGTGACGGCGACGCCGCCGGAGCGTGCGAGGCGGCGATACCTCGAAGTGAAGGCCAAGGGCGAAGACGTGACGCAAGAGCAGGTCCTGGCGGAAATCTCCGAACGGGACCAGCGGGATTCCAGCCGCGAGGTCGCTCCCCTTCGGCGCGCAGAGGACGCCGTCGAGCTGATCACGGACGGTCTGTCCATCGACGAGGTGGTGGCGCGCATCACCGAGATGGTTCGCGAGGCCGAAGCCCGATGACCCGCATCGTGCCGCCGCTGTATTGGCTGGGTCACTTCCTGAGCACCACGCTGTTCCGGCTGCTCGGGAAGTGGCGCGTCTACGGACGCGAGAACGTGCCCGCCACCGGGGGCGCCGTCATCGCGGCCAATCACACGAGCTACCTCGATCCGCCCGTGGTAGGCGGCGGCCTGCGCCGCCCCTGCTACTACATGGGCAAGAAGGAGCTGTTCGACGTTCCGCTCCTGGGCTGGGCGATCCGCCGGACCGGCTGCTTCCCGGTGGACCGCGACCACCCTGACACCAAGGTCATCCGGTTCGCCGTCGATCTCCTGAAGCAGGGCAACCTGCTGTGCATCTTCCCTGAGGGCGGCCGCAGCCCGGACGGGAAGCTGATGGTCGAGGAGGCGGGGATCGGCCCGGCCTTGATCGCGAACCGCGCGGGCGTCCCGATCATCCCGGCGTACATCGAGGGAACGTTCAAGTCGCATCCCACCGGAGGCAAGTTGCCGCGTCGGGCGGACATCTCCATCACCTACGGCGAGCCGATCGACACCGCGGCGGCCGGCGGCGGCAAGGCCTCCAAGGCCGAGCTGCAGGAGATCACCGGCCGGGTGATGGCCGCGATTGCGGGACTGCAGGAGTCAGGCGTCAGGAGTCAGAAGTCAGAATGACGGCAGCGGCACAACGGATGGACCGACGGAAGATGCTCGCGCTGGGTGCGGCGGCGGGCTTGGCGTGGGCGACCCGTCCGAAGCTGTCGAGCGCACAGAAAGGGAAGAGGGGTACCGTGGAAGACCGATCCGACCAGATGGAAGCCCGCTGCATCACGCCGCGCACGGAGCACCACTTCTTCGGCTACTACGACAAGTTCCCGTGGGACGCGACCGGCCGGTATCTGCTGGCTCTGGAGACGAGCTTCATCGACCGCCCGCCGACACCGGAGGATACGGCGCGGATCGGGATGATCGATCTGCAGGACGGGAACCGCTGGATTCCCCTCGACGAGACGCTCGCGTGGAACTGGCAACAGGGCACGCATCTCCAGTGGCTGGCCACGGCACCGGACCGGCTCAGCATCTACAACATGCGCGAGGGAGACCGGTACGTCTCCGTCATCCGCGATGTGCACTCGGGCGAGGTCCGCAAGCTCCCGCGCCCGATCTATGCCGTCAGCCGCGACGGGAAGCAGGCGGTCACGCTGAACTTCTCGCGCCTGCACCGGCACCGGCCCGGGTACGGCTACAACGGCGTACCCGATGCCTGGGAGAGCGATCCGCACCCGGCGGAGGACGGCATCTACCGGATGGACTTGGAGACGGGCGAGAACCGCCTCATCATCAGCGTGGACCAGATCGCGAACCTCGACCCCCAGCCGACGATGGAGAACACGAGCCACTGGTTCAACCACCTGCAGTTCAACCACGACGGCTCGCGCTTCATCTTCCTGCATCGGTGGAAGGTGCCCCCGAGTTGGCTCACGCGTCTGTTCACCGCGGCGCCGGACGGGTCCGACATCTACTGCGTGAATCCCTTTGAGATGACCTCGCACTTCGACTGGCGCTCGTCAATGGAGATCCTCGCCTGGGCGCGCCGACCGGGCATCGGCGACCGGTACTTCGTGTTCACGGACCAGAGCGACAAGGCCGAGGTCATGGGCGAAGGCCTCCTGACCACCGACGGCCACTGCAGCTACTCGCCGGACGGGCGGTGGGTGCTCACCGACACGTACCCGAACAAGGAACACAAGCGGACGCTGCTGCTCTATCGGCCGGAGGATCAGCGGCGCGTGGACATCGGGCACTTCTACGCGCCGCCGGAGTTGGGGGGCGAGATCCGCTGCGACCTGCACCCCCGCTGGAACCGCGATGGGACGCAGGTCTGCTTCGACTCGGCCCACGAGGGCGACCGGCAGATGTACGTGATCGACGTAAGCGAGATCACGGCGTAGGGTGGCAACGCGAGGGAGGGCCTGACCCCGACCGGCCCTACTACGGCTCGATCGTCTTGGCCCTTGCGCGCTTCATGGCCTTCAGGAGATCGGGAGCGCCGAGGTCCGAGAAGATCGCATACATGGTCTGCCAGTTGTACGGCTTCGGGCGCGCGGTCTCGTCGTCAGGCTGGTTGAGCAGCCCCAACTCCCCCACGAGCAGTTCGGCCATCTGTTCGCGCCGCTGCTCCCACAGCGGCTCGGGCATGGTCCGCACCTCCTCCACGAGCTTGAACATGAACTCCTGCGCCGCCGCGTAGTCCGGCGAGAGCGGGTCGATCAGCGGGCGCAGGAAATCGTCCACCACCTTCTGGGCCTCCAGGACATAACGTTCGAGCGGGTAGGTGCGGATGCGCTCGAGCTGCTGCACCGTGGCCAGGATCAGGGCCGTCTGCTCGCGCTCGCGCTGAGCCTGCTCCTCGCGCGTCTTGGCGGATTCCCGGGTCGTCCGGAGTGGGGGCGTCCAGTCGATGTAGCGGCTCTGCTGGGGCAGGAACTCCTTCTCGATGTCCCCCAGGATGTCCACCGCGGTCTCTTCCAGCCTATCGTCGGCGGCCTTCAGGGATGCCTCGAGGCTACCGAGCGCGGTCTGCGCCGCCGCGGTCAGGGGGACACCGGCAGCGAGTGCCTTGCGGGCGGCCGCGAGCGTCGGGGCGGCGTCCGCGAGCAGCTTCTGACGCTCCTCGTTCCGCGCCTGGACGGCCTGCACCAGCTTGTCACACAGCGGCGCAATCTTGTCGAGTTGGTCCGGCGATACCTGCAGCTCGTTGAGGGCGATCAGGTGGTTGCCCTTCTGGACGATCTCGCTGAGGTCGCTCGCCCAACCGGGGCCGAGCAGCGGAGCAAGAGCCGTCACGGCGATCAGAGAAGCGCGCAGAGGCCTCACTGTTCCCCCTCCTTCTCGGCGGCCTTCCGGGCGGCGAGCAGGTCCCGCAGCACCGGCGCCGTCCGCTCCGACGTGATCCATGCGATGAAGTCCTCGTACTTGATGAGGGAGGTGTCTGGTTCTTGGGGCAGGTTCAGCTCCTTGGCGATCTCCTCCGCCAGCGTGGGCCGCCGTGCCGCGTACTGCTGGGCCGACCACTGCTCCACCTCGTCCATGATCCCCAACAGCGCCCCCGCCAGGGCCCGCACACCGGCAGCGCCTTCCCCCAGGATGACCTGCGCCGTCTCGACCGCACGGTCCTCGCGCGTCCTCACGTACTCATCGGGCATCAGCTCGGCCTGCTCGTCCAGCCGACGCACGATGTACTCGAGAGGCGTCTCGGCGCCCCCCATCTGGGCCTGCTGGGCCTTACGTTGCGCCTGGCGCGAGGCTGTCTCGATCCGGCGGGCCTGCTCGGCCGTCAAGACCCGCTGAATCTGCACCGCCGCATCCGCCGCCAGCGCCGCCCGCGAGTCCTCGCGCTGCGTTCGCTCCGTCGCGGCCTGGTCCAGCAGGGCCATGTCGGCGTCCATCGGCGCCATGCCTGCCAGCAGCGCGGCGATCAGCCTGTCCGCCGCCGGCTTCACCGTCTCGTACGCCGCGGCATCGGCCTTCTCGTCGGCCGCCGCCTGGTCGGCAACCCGCTCAACCACCGGCACGATCTTCTCGATCTGCGCCGTCGTGAGCTCCAGCCGGTTGACCAGCCCCAGCACGGTCACATCGCGGTACAGCTCGCTCGGGGAAGGACCCTCGGGTGGGGTGGTCGGCGGCGCCTCGTCCTGGGCGACCGCGACGCGTCCCACGCCCGAGGCAAGGGCGGCTACCACCAGGAGGACTGGCCCAGGTCTGCGATGGTTCATGCGCACCCTCCGCTTCGCGATCCCGCCTTGGCGGGGCCACGTATCTGGGCTCGACAGAGGGGATGGTATCACACGGAACCGGGAGCGGTCAATGCGCCACAATCCCCAACCGCGCGGGGAGGACCCTCGCCCTCTCCCGACGCATTCGCCTTGGCCGTCATCCTGACTCCTGGACTCCGCCTTGGGGGCCTGCATGACCGCCAAAGAGAACCTCCTGCGCGCCATCGCCTACGAGGAGCCCGCTTACGTCCCCCGCGGGAATGAGCCGGTGATGGCCGGGGTCGCATACGCCGGCAACTTCCGGATCGACTGCTGGACCGATGCGTGGGGGACGACGTGGGAGACCACGCGCCCCGACATGGTGCCCTTCCCGAAGGGTTACCCGCTGGCGGACCTGCGCCGGATCGACGAGTACCGGACGCCCGACCCGCACGCGCTGTTTGACGCGGACGAGTCGCTTCCCGCACAGATGGCCTCGATCCCGAACCGCGAGGAGCGGCTGGTCTTCGGCCAGCAGACCTACTTCCTCTTCGAGCGCGCCTGGGCGCTGACCGGCATGGAGACGTTCATGGCGGCGTTCTACGAGTACCCGGGCGAGCTGCGTGAGCTACTGCGCCGCATCACCGACTACAACCTCGCGATCTTCGAGCGCTACATCGAGTTGGGTGTGGATGGGGTCGGCTTCTCGGAGGATCTCGGCACGCAGCGGGCCCTGTCGATCTCACCGAAGTTCTTCCGCGAGTTCCTCAAGCCCGAGTACGCGCGCGCCTTCGCGCCGGTGAAGGCGGCGGGCAAGCTCATCAACTTCCACTCCTGCGGCTGCGTGCAGGACGTCGTCGAGGACCTCATCGACGTCGGCGTGGACATCCTCAACCCCGTCCAGGCGCGCGCCAATGACCTCGCGCTCGTGAAGCGCAAGGCCCACGGGAAGCTCGCGCTGCAGGGCGGCATCGATACGCAGCACGTCCTGATGCTCGGCACGCCGGAGACGGTGGAGGCGGAGGTCAAGCGCGTGCTGTTGATCCTCGCCCCCGGCGGCGGCTACATCATCGGCCCCGATCAGGGCATGCCCTTCCCACCCGAGAACATCGAGGCTCTCTGGCGCGCCGCCGAGAGGTGGGGCGTGTACTGAGGCACGGCTGAACCACGAAGACCACGAAGAAGGCACGAAGCGGCACGAAGACGACGCGGGGCTGAGGACGTGCTTCGCGTGTCTTTGTGCCTTCTTCGCGGTCTTCGTGTTTCAGCCGTTCAGTGCGCCCGCACCAGCTCCAGCATCTCACGGTCCAGCTTGTGCCCCCGGAAGTCCTCGTACTGCACGTCTTCCCGACCGCTGTCCAGGATGCCGAAGGAACCGCGGAAGTTCCACATCGCCCAGCCCCAGCCGGCCTCCGCCCAGAGCTCAAGCTGGTCCTTCATCCAGGCGAGGACGACGTGATGGGGCGTGTGGCTGAAGGCGCCCCACTCGCCGACGTGCACGCCGACGCCCTTGGCTTCGAGGGCCTGCCAGGGCTCGATCTGCTGGATGCGGAGGCGCTCGCGGTCCCAGAGGTCGCCGTCCAGGTCGAGCGGCCATGTGGGCTCGGCCCAGCCCTCGGAGCGCACCCAGGAAGCCTTGTAGTGGCTGATCTGCATCGGCTGGTAGCCGCGCGTGCTCTGCGCGACTCCGAGGCCCACGAGGCCGTGCACCGGCTGGTTCCCCCAGAGCATCCCGTCGGCGATGATGAGGCGGTCGGGGTCCTGCTCGCGGATGGCGCCGACCAGCCGCTCGCAGACGCGCACGTACACGTCCTCGGGGAGGGCGCCGGGCTCGTTCAGCAGGTCGAAGGTGACGCGCTCGTTCGGGATGCCCTTGTAGCGCTCGGCGAAGCGCGCCCAGTGGAAGGCGCACGCGTCGAGCGCCTCCTCGCTGGTCCAGAGGTCCAGCGGCTCGGCGGGCGGGTTCACGCAGTAGCCGGGCCCGCGATGGAAGTTGATGTTGACGTGGATGCCGTACTGCCGGCCGAACTCCACGCACTGGTCGATCTCGGCCAGCACGCGCTCGTCCATCTGCAGCCACTGCGCGGGATCGGGTTTGGACCAGCACCAGTAGCTCAGCGGCAGCCGGACGAAGTCGAAGCCCCACTCCGCCAGCCACTCGAAGTCCGACTCGACGAAGGGCGCGTTCATCCGGTCGGTGAACTTCTCCAGCAGGTTGAACCCGCGCCAACGCGGCAGCTTGCTGGCATCCATAGGGGCGGCTCCTTTCCAGGCAATGCGCCATTCGCGCCGTCGCCTCTGCCTCCCTTGCCGCCCAAGCCGCCAACCCGAGACTCGAGACCCGAGACCTGAGACGCCTTTGGAGGTTCACCATGCGACTAGCCGATGCCGGTTGGGTGTGGGAAGGCCAGGGGCTTGACCCCGGCGTCGATCCGTCGATCTTCGGGGTGGGTGAGGGGTGCGAGTACTTCGGCCTCTCGCGGGCCGTGTTCATGTTCCACCCGAGCACACCCCTGGCGATGCGGAAGCTCGCGGGCTGCGATGAGGTCATCTGCGACATCGCGAAGTGGAAGTGGCGCCGCACGGACGACGGCGGCGCGGCGCACTGGATCGACGCCTCGGCGGAGTCGGTGCGCCGTGAGGCGGAGACGGTGAACGCCCTCGCCCGGGACTTCCCGAACGTCACCGGTGCGCTGCACGACGACATGCGGGGGCTTATCAAGCGCGAGGGCACGACGCCGGAGCAGTACGCGGGAGTCTACGAGGCGCTGAAGGCAGACCGGCCCGACCTGAAGCTCTGGGCGGTCGTCTACACGCACGAACTGGCGCCCGAGGAGTGGGCGGGCTTCGAGCCCTACATGGACGTGATCAACCTGTGGGTGTGGGAGGCCAAGAACCTACCGAACCTCGACGAGTACATCCCACGTTGCCGCGAGCTGTTCCCCGGCAAGCCGATCAACCTGGGCTGCTATCTCCGCGACTACCCGACGGTCGCCCCGCTGCCGATGGACCTGCTGAAGCTACAGTGGGAGACGCTGCTGAAGCATCTCGAAGCGGGCACCGTGCAGGGCTACTCGATCCTCGCCGCCGTCCTCATCGACGGGCAACAGGAGCAGGCGGAGTGGGTCCGGGGGTTCATCGAGGCGAACTCGTGAGGGTCGCCGTTCACTCATCACTTCGCACTTCTCACTTCGCGCTGCCGTCAGTCCTCTCCGACCTTCACCTCGAGCACCCTCAGCCGGGTGACGCCGCCCGGTGTCTCGATCTCGACCTCATCCCCCGCGCTCCTGCCCATGAGGCCGCTGCCGAGGGGCGATTCCACCGAGATCTTCCCGGCGCGGTAGTCCGCCTCGATTCCGGGGACGATGGTGTACTCGATCTCGTCCTCGTAGTCGAGGTCGAGCGCGCTCACGGCCGAGTACAGGCCGGCCACTTCCGCGTCGGTCTCGGCGCGCTCCACGATGACGGCGTTGGCGATCATCACCTCGACCTCGGCGATCTTGCCCTGGATGATCGCCTGGCGCTCCTTGCCGTCGGTCCAGTCCGCGTTCTCCGAGAGGTCGCCCAGCGACCGCGCGTGCTTGAGCTGCTCGGCGATCTGGGCGCGCTCAGCGCGGAACTTGCGTAGCTGGGCCTCCAGCCGCTCCTTGCCCTTCTCACTCATCGGGAATTGTCTCGGCATCTCGTCACCTGTTGTTGGCGGACAGGCAGGAATGTGGTTTGCCAAACCAGCGTAACGCTTGCTCATCATTGAGGCCCGCTCCAGACGTGGAGCATCCCTAGACGCGATGGGTGCGTGAGATGCCCGTT
>Ga0194125_10005462_pt1 | contig 19275 bp, 15 predicted proteins | sample TA2KigC250mmetaG_FD_148626 | JGI IMG/M metagenome (GOLD analysis project Ga0194125, IMG submission 148626) | Freshwater microbial communities from Lake Tanganyika, Tanzania - TA2015034 Kigoma Deep Cast 250m | ecosystem: Environmental > Aquatic > Freshwater > Lake | place: Tanzania: Lake...
TGGTTACTTCAGTCCGATCAAAAACTCCTCAAACCGCAAAAACGTTTTGTTAAAAAGCCTTTCTTACCTACTGCCTTCGGTCAGAATAAAACCTTAAAACTCTCTCAAAACAACGTTGTAATCAACAGGGATTTGGAACGCCTTTTGGGGAGTTCTAACGGCGCTGGGTGGGGCATTAATCCTTGTTGTGGCATGTGTAGGCCATGCAGCCTTAGGGAGCGTTGGAGAGCTACCATTTGGAGGGAAAGAATTGGTTAAGAGTGATATAGCAGGTGCGGGCATTCCGGGGTATCTCGTGTCACTTTTTGGAATTTTTGAGATTACTGCTGCTTATGGCATCTGGAGTTTAGCTAAATGGGGAAGAAGTCTTACTATTATTTTATGTATTCTATCAATTCTTCTCTCGTTTCTATCACTTATTGGCCAGAAACTAACTTTTGGAGTAATTAGCCTTACACTTATGGGTATCGCGCTACTTGTAGCAATCATATTATATCTGTCGAAGCCAGATGTAAAAAGGCTCTTTCAATAAGAGATAGAAGATGAGGAAGAATTTTGTGAAAGGTTTTCAGGTTTTGAAAAATGGCCTATTAACAAGGCTTGTTTTTTCAATCTTAATCTGCCTTGTTCTGACCTCATGCCTTGAGGTGAAACAGAAGATAAACATTAAGAAAGACGGTTCAGGCAGTACAAAACTTGAGATTGCCATTCAAAAAGAATTACTTTTCGACCCGCAGGCGATTCCTAAAGTTAAAAATGAGCTCCAAAAAGAAGGATGGATTATCCTTGGAGAAGGAGAAAAAGAAGGGAAGCATATTATTACTTTAGGGAGGAAATTCAAGAACATCTCTGAGCTTACCGATGATGAGGCCAGATATGAATTCAACTCTGAGAGAAAGGGGTTTTTAAAGAAGTCCTATGCTCTTGAAATTAAACACCTTAAAAGTTCAGAAATACCATTTCCATATGAAGTATCTATAGAAATGCCAGGGGATATTGATGGGACTAATGGGACAAAGGTCTCCTCTGATGAGATTAAGTGGAATCTTCAAGGTTTCCGGAGGGGAACTAAACTTTCCGGTAAATCCTCTGGCTTCTCAATACCTGGCTTTGTATCGGTGGTAATAGTGATGGTGGGTGTCTTGTTGCTCTTTGTTGGGGGTTGTGATAGTAAGCAAAATAATCAAGCCAGCAATCCCCCCCAAAAGAGTTGTTTCAAAAGGTATCTTCTGTACGCAATGCGGAAAGGAAAACCCAGCCACTGCCTCTTTCTGCACAAATTGCGGGCAAAAGCTAAAGTAAGAGGGGTACTTTATGATTTGTGAAAAATGTAAAGCCAATATCCCAAACATGGTAAAATTCTGTCCGAAGTGTGGGGCAAAGGTCGAGATAGCAAAAGCTCAGGATGTTCAGACGAAGAAGTGTCCATCTTGTGGCGCAGAAAATCCTTTATCTGCTAAATTCTGTAAAGTTGATGGCTATAACCTCCAGCAAGCTGGGGAAAAGCTTGCAGAAAAACCTTCGGAAGCGGAAAAGCCTGAGAATCTTCTTCTTTGCCCTCAATGTGGAACTCCACATCCGTTAACTGCAAAATTTTGTAGAAAGGATGGGACATCTCTTCAGAAGGTTTCTACCACCGAACAGATCAAACCGTCTGAAGTAATAGAAAAAGAAATAAGACCAGAAGAGATTGCTGAGCCTAAAGTAGAAGCGCCAACAGAAGTCAAGGAAGAAAAGATAAAGCCAGAGATTGAAAAACTAAATGATGTAATCTTCTGTCCCAAATGCGGAGCCCCCAATCCCTTGACAGCAAAATTCTGTAGGAAGGATGGGACTCCTTTGAAAGAGGAGATTAAAACAGCAGTTCTCCAGTCAAAAGTCAGAGGAGTGGGCCTACCCAAAAGAGAGGTTAAAGGAGAGGTTATCAAGAGAACTTCCAGGGTATGGTTATGGTTGACCATGTGTGTGTTAGTCCTGATTATCGGAGGTGCTGGGGGTTACTTGTACTTTGCTGGGAAAATCATCCCGAAGACGAGTGAGACGACATCCAAGCCTGCTGAATTTGAAAAGACGATCACTGAGACAATCAAGCCCCCCGAGGAAAAACAGGCCCTCGAAAAAAAACCTTATGTTGATATTCTTGATCTTGAGGGGAAAGTGAATAGTGCTTTAAATAATAGAGGGCTAAGCGATGTGAATGCCAAGGTAGATAAGGATTTGGTAGCTACCTTAAAGGGAACAGTAGATAATCCACGTGATAAGATGCTGGCATCAAATATCGCCGAATCCTTCGGAGATTTAAAAGGAGTAAGAAATGAGATTGTAGTGAAGGCATTCAAGCCTTCCGAAGCTCCCCCCGCTGAAAAACCTGCTGAGGCACCTTTTATCTCTCCACCTCCCCCAAAGAAAGAACCAAAGCCAACACCAGACCCACCGCCCCATCCACCTTCAATAAATATAGTTAAGCTTGAAGAAGAAATAAGCATGGCATTAAAAAGAAACGATTTAAGTGATGTAACCGTTGAGGTTGATAGAGATTTAGTTGCAACATTGAAGGGTTTTGTTAAGAATAATCAAGAGATGACTAGGGCTTTAAATATTACAAAGGCACGTCGAGAATTAAGAGGCGTAAAAAGCAATATTCAAGTTAAAGAAATTACTCCACAACCAGATATATACCAGATTGGAAATGACATAAACACGGCATTGCAAAGAAGGGGGTTAGTTAATGTGTATGCTGAGGTTGATAGTGATTTAGTTGCTACCCTAAAGGGCTTCGTTAAAGACAAGGGAGAAGAGTCAGATGCTATAAATATTGCAAAGTCATATAAAGAATTAAAGGATGTAAGAAACAATATGCAAGTAAAAACACCGGCAAAGCTTCCAAAGGTACTTGAGGCCGAAATTAATAATGCCTTGAGAAGTGCTGGGTTTAAGGGGGTTAATGCCTATGTAAATGATAACTTTGAAGTTACTTTAAAGGGAATGGTACTAACAAAAAGTAATAAAGATTTAGCTTTTCGCATCGCGAGGTCTTTTAAAGAGGTTAAAGTGGTATATGATAATATGTTTGTCCCCCCCATACCATTTCCTGCGAAATAGAATGTTAGTTGAAGATATATAAAGGCATAAGTAAAGTTTGAATTCGAAGCTAAGAAACTGACTACACCTGCATTTTTATTAAGATGGATATTTTGATTATAAATATTGCTGACGGCAACCAAATAAAACTTCAAAGCCCGCTATGAGAATTGTATAAATAATTCATTGGGGTATATCCTATGAAATTGTTGGGAATCCCTATCCACAAATATTGGATTTTTCCTCTTATCTTACCTTTGTTGTTTTTTGTTGATTTGTTACACAATCCAGAGCATCAGGTGACAGCCAAAATATTACTGCTTCCTATTGGAAAATATCATGAATATGTCTCACCTCATTTAAATGGAATCGTGAACTGTAAATTTACACCAAGCTGTTCATCTTATGCCAAAATGGCTTTAAAAAAGCATGGAGCTTTTAAAGGGACTAATATGATAATTGTTCGCTTGGCAAAATGCTCACCTTTATCTTCCAGTCACGGGGAAGATTATCCATAGTAAAAAAGAATATATTCTTAGGAGGGAAATGAACATGGGAGATCGTAAAATGCATATATCGCTTGCCTTCTTTCTTTTCATTACAGCTATTCAAACAACAGATGCAATAGGTATGGGGGCACCAGGTGGCGGTCAACCAAGCGGAGGAGAGGTTTGTGGAACTGCATGCGGCTCTTTTATCTTTATAATCATAGCCATATTTGTTCTAAACATAGCCATCTTGGTATGGGTTGCTAGGGATGCAAAAAATAGGGGGATGGGAACGTCAGTTGGTTGGGTTTTTCTCATTATGTTAACCGGCATAATCGGGTTCATCATTTACTTGTTCAGCAGACCATCCGGGGAGCTTGTTTATTGCCAAACATGTAAAAACAAAAAGCTCAGGTTTGCAACTGTCTGCCCTTATTGCGGAAATGCGTCAATAACAATCGAAGCAAAACCAACCAGTGTAATCAAGACCCAATACTGTCCGAATTGTGGAGGTAATATTCCCATTGATGCCCTCTTTTGTGACCAGTGTGGGAGTAAGGTAGAGAATTGAGAATTAAAGGAAAAATGAAAGTATTAGCATTGTGTGTGATCCTAATTATTCCTAATCTACTAATTTCCATAGCATTAGGAGAAGTAGACATCAAGAAGGCAATAATCGGTAAATGGGGGCAATATGACCAGAAATTGGGTGGTATGGAATATTTTGAATTTTTCGAAGACGGAACCGTATTTACTTTTCATGATGGTTTAAAAATGTCTGCAGGGGGAGATTACAAATTTATTGATAAGAATCGCATAAGAATTAATCTGGCTGGTATCTGGAGCTTAGTTGGGCCTGTGGTCTGTAAAGTGTCTGTTTCAGGAGATACCCTCATTTTGACCCTGCCCGATGGGAAGGTTGAAGAATATAAAAAGGCGCATGTTGAAATTCCTAAAACAGTTAGTCCTTCAGAAGATAAAAAACAAACGGAGCAACAAATTGCGGGATATCAAGCAGAAATTAATAATATTAATACGCTACTTCAGGGGGTGGGTGGGGCGCTGTTAGAATGCCCAAAACAAAATTGCAATGATTATGAGGAAGAAGCAGCTAAAGTTCTTATTAGTCATCTCGTTTCAAAAAAGACAGGAAAGTGGATTACTGATTTTATTAAATGGCAGATTGTCAAAAAACTAATCGTGTCTGGATTAGATGAGGCGGTACAGATAATTATCTCTGCTGGAATAGAGGTGGGGGTAGAGAAAATAAAGGAGATAATTAAAGAAATAAAAAACAAATTTGAAAAAAGTAACGGAGCCGATGGTAAGGTCGTTGATCTTAAATGGAAGAATATTGGTGCTCTCCCCATATACTTCCCTTATAAAAATAGAGATGGCCGTTATGGAAGGGTTGACGGAGAAGCATTAATAGTATTTTATTCCCCTCATTCAGTATCTCTCAAAGATCTCAAGAAAGAAGTAAACAAAGGGGGCGGTCATTTAGCAATGTACGCCCCACCAATAGGGTTACGTGAAAAACTACGATTACTTCCAGATGAGGGTATTATAAGGCCCTTTACGATCATAATAAGAGGAACTGTATATGAGATGGGAGAAGTTAAAACTTACGAAACTTGGGGTGGAAGAATTCAGGGACCTCGAGTAACTTTTTATGGGGAAAAACAAGATATAAGTCCAAGATTACAAATAACCTCCTCATTGAGAATTATTGACCCCCCCCCGTATGAATTAGGCCAATCTCTAACAGCAGAATTTACTTTAAAAAACAATGGATCAAATACTATCAATCTCGATGTATTAACAGTTGGAGGGCGGGTAAATGACATTTGTCCCAATGACAAATGCCCTGACTTTGACTGGAAAACGAATGTCACTCTTCGCCCCGATGAAGTTTATCATTATAAGGGTAAGCTAAAACTGGAATCCCCTGGCAATTACCATTTCTTTACAACCTATAGAACAAAAGATGGCCAATGGAATACATCTATTCCAACAGCACAGGGAGTTAAAAATACAGTGGATATAAAAGTAGTAGAGTCATATCCCACTTCCAAAGATGGGGCTAAAATAACTGATATAGTAAATTTTGAAATACCTATTAATAAAATATTTTATGAATTTACTTATACACAAGGTGGTATTTTGATCTATCAAGGGAGGAAATTTAACCCCTCAGTGATAGCTAACATTAATGATGTTCGGAAATTTAAAGTTTCCATTCTAAGACCAAAAGGCTTAGCTGCTGCCATAGCGGTAGATAATGATGGGAAACATAAATTATTTTTTATAGATTTGAATAAAGGAACTTCTATTCTGGTTCCTGGCTGTGCTGCGTTAGACGTTTTTTGGAGTCCATCTCAAAAGTATTTGGTTACTTTATGTTCATATGAGGGGCAGTGGTTTGTAAGTATTGACCTCTACACCCAAAAAATTAGAAAGGGTGTTTTCCTTGGGCCATCCAATAAGATTTGGCTAATAAAAGATAAACCGCACTGGATCGGAACATCAGATGTATTAAGCTTCGTGGTAGACGAGTTTTGTAACTATTATGAAAATCCGAATTGTGGTCGTAATATGATCTTGGCTACTTACGTGGTCCATCTTGATGCGGTATCGTTTAAGATTCAATCTCAAAGACTATTCAAGCGCACTGGGGAAAAACCCGAATCCGAGATTGGAAAGGATGTAGTGAAAAATCAGAAGGAGACTGTAGCATGTGGGCTTCTTTTCAACTACGGTGATAAAGAAATTAAAAACCTCATACCTTTGGTAATGTTTTCAGGCGGAAAATATTACTCAGCCTGGGCCTTACTGAGATCAGATAATCCACTGAAACAAAAAATCTTAAATACTAAACGATATTGGCTTTATCATAAAGGAATTCGCATCGGAACTTTTAGCATAACTGGACCTCTAGGCAAACTAGAAAATGGTATGCCATCCTTCACTGGTAATGTTAATTGGGAATCAAAACCTAGTGGCGATTTGGCAACAATTGCAGAGAATACCATTGCACTTAGCCAACAAATATTACAGCCATTTTATCCTAAAAATTTATTATTGAATGATGATCAAAAGTCGGGGCTTGATAATATTATCCGAGAGACATTAATAAGACCAAAAGAGTGGTATAACAAATTAGGGGTAAATTACGATCAACATCTCGAAGGGAAAACTCCTAAAAGTAGTGGTATTAATACTTTCATTCTGAAGCCAGGTGGCTCATCTGCTGTTTATAGAAATGTCCGTTGGGGAGGGACGCCATGCGGTGAGATGTATGCATCGGTTTTTGCATTATGGAGTGGAAGATGGAGCATTTTGAGACGCTCTACTTATTTAGCCGAATGCCCCGGGAGAGAAAGTATAGGGGATGATCACTTTGTTGTAAATTTAGTTGGAGATATAGACGGGGATAGTGTTGCAGAATTAATCATCAATGAAGGACGTTGGGAAAGCTGGCAAAAAGGCCTTTATAAAGTGCTCAATGGAAAACTAACGAAAGTTCTGGATATTGGGAATTACGGTTCATAGAAAAAATTTAATATTAGCCATGATATTTATTTTATGGCCAATGTGGAGGTAAGGTAGGAAGATGAAAATGAGTAGGAAATCTAAAGCCTTCGATATCTGTATAGTAATAATATTAACCTGCCTTCCTGCCAGCGATGCCCCTCAAGCACAGTTAGTCTTAAAAGAGTTATCCCCTCCTCCTACTTTAGAATTTGCAAATTTAGATTCACAGATCAGGAGTGAATTGTATAAACACTTAAAGAATGTGCTTGATGCCGAACGAATAAGGGCAAAGAAGGAGGGAAGGTATGAAGATGTTTTGTTCAACCATCTCAATGTACTAATAAACCAGTTAGATCCCAAGGAGAAAGATAAAAATTTGCAGGAAATAGATGTAGTGAGAAAAAATGCTCTCTCAGAAGATCAGGAACTCCTTATAAGTTTTGCTGGCGGAATAGCTGGAGCAGGTGTCCAGTTCTTGACTGGAATTCCAGCGCCTTTTCTTGGAGAAGGTGCAAAAGTATTGGGTTTTAAGCTTGGTGAATATTTGGTGTTAAGGGGCATTAGTTCTGCCAAATTGGAATATGCAAAGATTGGTAGAATGGAGATAATTTACGTACGTTCTGCAAATAGGGTGTTTGTTAATGCAAGTTTAGAGGAACCTGCTTGCAAGGATGTTTTTATAATTGTACCTATAGAGCTCAAACCGAAGAAAACCCCATGGGGTACCTATGTTTGTCCTGCGACATGGGCAGGGTTAACTTGTCCTCCTGAAGCTGCGGTGAAAGAAATCGTGCCAAAGTTGGAGGACGTTAAAATGATACAATCTCCAAGAAAAGATCGAGATTGTGTTACTCAAAGTGCTACCCAACCAACCATCACCTCTTCACTACAGATAACCCCGAAGAAAGATAAATACCAAGTGGGGGATATTTTAACTGCTGAATTTACTATTGCCAACAAAGGGAATGCACCTATCACCTTCAATGTATTAACGGTTGGAGGGCGGGTAAATGACATCTGTCCCAATGACAAATGCCCTGACTTTACCTGGAAAACGAATGTCACTCTTCGCCCAGATGAAGTTTATCATTATAAGGGTAAGCTAAAACTGGAATCCCCTGGCAATTACCATTTCTTTACAACCTATAGAACAAAAGATGGCCAATGGAATACATCAATTCCTACAATATCGGCAGATGTTTCTAATACGAAAAGCATCCTTGTTGAATCAAAGCCAAAAAAATACCCAGATACCCCCGATAAAGTAGTGGAGGCCCTTTTCCAAGCTTTAAAGTCTGGAAATTGTTCGGAGGCAAAGAAATACTTTGCCAATGAAGCATTAAGAGAGGTAGAAAACAAATTTAGAAAAGATGGGTTTCATACTTTCGAAGAAGGATGTAAAAATACCCTTACAAAATCAATATCTGATTGTCATAGCATTAAAATAACTGAAGTTGAAATAAAAGGTACGTTTGCGTGGGTGTCTTTTAATGAGTACCGGATAGATGGAAAGTTCCTCCGTCACGAAAAAAGGGTCCCTTTAATAAAAGAAGAGGGGTTATGGAAAGTAACAGGCGATAATCGACCTGGTGATGGAAAGCCGAAATCACAACCATCAAGACCAGCACCCAAACCTCCAGCTAAAAAATATTAAACTATTCTCTACCCTGAAATATTTATATTCGGAGGAATACGATAAAAGAAGTTAAATCCTATTTTGGTAAAAGATGTTCTGATGGTTATCAGATAATAATTAGAGATAAATCTGAAATACTCTATAAACGGAATACGTAGGTCCAGGATGATAATACTTTAGGTGAATCAGGATAAGATAATATTATTTTACAAAAAGGAGTTAGAGCTAAAATGAAGGTAGATCTATTAAATAGGATATTGTTGGTAATTGCCATCGTATTAATTGCTTCAAATCTTATCGCATCACTGATGACCTCGTCAGATTCTTATGCGGCAAAGAGAAATGAATACAAGGTTGTGTGTTACGTAGGTATTGGAGGGAAGCAATTAGAAGCTTTATTGAATCAGTACGGGAGAGAGGGTTGGGAACTAATCACCGTTGATGGAGGTTCAAGAGATTTATATTTCAAAAAATGAAAATATGAGATATTTTATTTAATGCGAAAATGGCTTTCCTTAGAATTTTTAAGGAGAAGTCAGTGGGGGGTATAAATAAATTCATCCTCGCGAAGAACAAGTATCTTTGGACTTTGGGGCAGGTCTAAACAGTGATGGTGTTGCTGAATTAGTGATCCATGAGGGACGTTGTGAGAGTTGGAGTAAAAGGCTTTACAAAGTAATTAATAGCAGGCTGACCCGAATACTTTATATCGAAAATTACGGTTCATAGAGTAAATGTAGAAATTCTTATGATATTAATTTTTTGTAGAATGTAAAAGTTAGAGTGAGAAATGAAGTTTGACAGAAATATTATAGCGTTTCCTATCAGCCTTGTAATAATAACTGGTCTGTTTTTCAGCATTTCTAATGCTTCAGACCTCAAGCTTGAGCATTCATTGAGTAGCCGAAACCCAAAGGATTTGGTCATTGGACTCAAAGCTACAAATGTTAAAAAAGAAGGAGATAAAATTAATGCAGAAGTCGTTCTATGGAATAGTACACAGACTTGGATATTTATCGAGCAAAATTTTAATAGTAATAAGGTAGGACAATTTCCTGTCCACACTCAAGGTGCTTATCTACTGGGTCCAGGATATACTAAAAATCTTGGGACCGTGGAGTTCTCAAAAGGGTCCTTTCTTCAGTTTAATGCAAAAACTGCAACTGGCGTTGGACACCGACTCGGAAGTCCAGAAAGCAATATGCTTTTAGGAGCATTAGCAATCGATCTGGCGATGCGTGGTTTCTTCAGTAAAGAACTTCCACCCAATGCCTTTGATCGTCCTTTGGTGCTCCCGATAGAAGTTGGGATGGCTTCGATAGATCCATTATTCTATACCATAACATCTCATTGTTCAGGAACCTTGGGTGTATTGAGTAAAGCTATTACTATGAAAGATGCGGATAAAGCTATTGAAGCACTGGGTAAATTTCTTATCTGTACAATGGAAGCTCCTATTAGAGAAAAAATCAAAGACTGGCTGATAAAACTTTTCTCTAAAGAGGTGGCCGAAAAATGGGCGAGGAAATTCGTAGGAAGCCTCGGGGACTTTCTTAATCTCCCAATGAAAGCTACTCTTATAGGAATACTTACTAAATATACTCTTGGTGCACCGTCAGAGAGCTGGGCAAGGGTTGAGGCAGTTGAGGTTAAGGACGTTGCTCAACCACAAATTACTTCTTCCCTCAAAATAACCCCTCATAAAAATAAATACCAGGAGGGGGACGTTCTGTTTGCAGAATTCAATATTGCTAATAAAAGTAATTCTTCTATTTCATTTGACGTTTTGACTGTAGGGGGGCGAGTAAATGACATCTGTCCCAATGACAAATGCCCTGATTTTGAGTGGAAACGCGATGTTACTCTGAAAGCAAATGAGTCCTATACATACAAAGGAAAAATAAAACTAGAGAGCGCCGGCGATCACCATTTTTTTACCGCCTACAAGACAAAAGATGGTTGGAATACAAATATCACAACAGCCCCAGAAGTGACAAATACTAAGGATATTTATGTTGAGGAAACAAAAAAAGCAGAACCATCTACAGATTTTTCTGTGTGCCCAAAATCCTCAGAAATTAACCAAAAAATTCAATTAGATTTTACCAAATGGGGATGGAAGAATCCTATAGACCCTGAATATATGTATCTTTCCTCTTTTGGCGGATATTTAGATAAAAATTATGCGAAGGAAACAATAGTAACTAAAGAGAAAATGGAAACCGTAACACTGAAGCATTTAGGGGTTGATTTATTAGGGGAAAAGAATAAATGTATCCCTCTGGATAAACCCGTTTACGTTTACTCCATATGTAAAGGGAAAGTGGTAGAAAAATTTAATACAGGAAAAAATGTTACAGACGTTTACCATTCATTTATGGCTGTGCAATGTAACGAAGGCCCCGTTATTATATATGGACATGTGAAAGACCCACCCAACGATGATGAAGAGATTAAAAAAGGCGTCCTAGTATAAAGTTTCATTAATATATTTACATATAAACCTCTTTGTGGTATAAAGGTTTCTAAAAACAAAGGAGGAAACCAAAATGCCACGAAAGAGCCAGAAAGCCAGGTTGATTTTGACCAAAGAGCAAAAAGAAGAGTTACAAAAGACCGTACAATCACGAAAGGCTCCTATTCGAGAAGTCCAGCGGGCCAATATTCTGTTGAGGTACTCAGAAGGCATACCCATCACCGAGATTGAAAAGATGACTCATGTCAGTAGGCCGACGATTTACAAATGGATGGAGAAAGCCTTGGCCATGGGAATGGAGGAAGGCCTGAAGGACAAGTATCATCGGCCTAAAGAGCCTGTGATTACCGAGGAAGCCAAGGCCTGGGTCATTCATCTTGCTTGCCAGAAACCGAAGGATTTGGGTTATGCCGCTGAAGTATGGAGCCGTAGGGCTTTGGCGGAACACGCAAGAAAACACGGGCCTGGGCTTGGACATGAGTGTTTGAAGAAAGCCTGTAAGGCTACGATTCAGAGGATTCTGAGCGAGCATCCGATACGCCCTCATAAGGTGGCCTATTATTTGGAGCGGCGTGATCCAGAATTTGATCATAAAATGGAGGAGGTGCTGTGTGTATATAAAGAGGTTCACCTCCAAAACGAAACCATGAAATCTGGGCACAGCCCGTCTGTGATTAGTGTCAGTGTGGATGAAAAACCGGGGGTCCAGGCCATTCAGAATATTGCGCCGGATATCATGCCAGATCCGGTGAAACAATCCCGGATCATGAGGGATCATGAATACAAGCGGTTGGGAACCCTGTCGATCCTGGCAGCTCTGGACTTGCATGACGGTCATGTGATTGGCCAGCTTCATGATAGACATCGAAGCTCCGAGTTTATCTCCTTACTTAAGGAAATGGATGATTACTATCCTGCGGACTCTACCCTTCGCATCATTCTGGATAATCATTCGGCCCACATCTCCAAGGAGACGATGAAATATTTAGCCACCCGGCCGGGGAGATTTGTATATGTGCATACCCCCAAGCATGGTTCCTGGCTCAATTTGGTTGAAACACTTTTTGGTAAAATGTCCAGGACCTTCTTGAAACATATCCGAGTCACTTCCAAACAGGAGCTCAAAGAGAGAATTCTTTTGGGCATTAAAGAGATCAACGAACATCCTGTCGTGCATCGGTGGAAAAAATTCAATTTGGCACCTAACTTTTAATGTCAATGTTTTATTGATACTTTATACTAGTTGAGGAAGGTCATAAAATAGCTGTCATAGGGCCTATTACACATAAAGATGCATGGAAGTGTAACCATCTTCATTTAGGTGTAAATATTAATGGGGAATATTATTATGACAAAAAAGCTAATCGTGGGTGGGGGATCCAGCCCATAACAAACATAGATGAGGGTATTGATGTCATAACAAAAAAAGGATGGGGCGACCCAATTCTTTATTTCTGTAGCAATCCCAAAAAACGTGATACTGAGATTAATGGGCAACTGGCCACTGCTTTGGTTATTGATCATTCTGGTAGTATGGGTTCCGAAAATAAATTACAGAAAGCTCAAGAAGCAGCAAGGTGTTACATTGATTCCCTTTCAGATGAAGAGTGGGCTTCAATTGGCGCTTTTTCAAGTTCTGGACGTCCAATTGTCAATCTCCTTCAGGTTAAAACGGGAAAGGAGCGACTAAAGCAAGGGGTATTCACTCTTTCGGCATCTACCAGTACAAATATTGGAGCAGGATTAGAAGTAGGCTTAAACCAGCTTTTTTCAGCAAAGCATCAGCCAAAAGAGCAAATAATTCTTTTACTTTCAGATGGTATGCATAATACTGGTCAGCTCTGGCCATCAGTAGAAAAGTGCCGTCAAAAAAATGTGAAGGTTTATACTATTGCTTTCGGCAATGATGCCGACCAGGCAACCCTTTGCAAAATTGCTCAGCAGACAGGGGGTCGTTGTTCTCCCGCTGGGCTGAGGAACCTCGCTCATGTATACCATAAGGTCAATAATTATGCTCAAAATAAGTCAACTCTTTTGGCAACCAGTGATTGGTTGAGGTCCGAAAAAGAGCTCAGATATAAAGTCAATGTCCCCTCAGATTTCAAAAATATAACTTTTTTTACTAATTGGCAGGGAAGCTTTGTCCAACCCTCCATTGTTAAACCAGACGGTTCTATCATTGAACCTTCATTAAAAACTGGGTCCTACCACAAAGGCAACACCTACAGCATCTTCAAGATACCTGCTGAACCAGGTCTTTGGGAAGTGAAACTAAGAGGATTCGGTTTTCCCCGAGAAGGCGAACAGGTTAATCTTTCCATTTCTGGAGAATCTGAAATTTACTCTAATTTCTTCACTTTCCAACCAGAATACCAAAAAGGCCAGAAAATCATTATAAGAGCTGAGGTAGCTGATGTTTCCAGGAATCAAAAAATACCTTTACAAAATGTGAAGGTTAAAGCAAAAATCGAAGGACCTACTCCTCAACTCCTTAAAAAAGTTCGAGAGGGAAGGTTTGAATTGGATCCCATCAAGTTTCTGCTTGGACTTTTACTTAAGCAGCAAGAGATTGAACTTTTTGATGATGGCTTCCATGATGACTACAGTGCAGGAGATGGAATATTCGGAGGAATTTTCATGGGAGGTGATGTTCCAGGGCCTTATTTGGCCACATTGATAATCGAGGGTAGATCTCAAGGTAAAGATATATCTCGTCAGATCCAGGAAAGTTTTCAAATAGGACCTGTCCAAAACAATAAAATTACAATAAGCGACTTTATTAAGATCAAACACAGATAAATCGTCAAAGTGGATGTTATTATGTAATTCCAGGTAAATGTATTTGGGTAGAAAATTGCAGAAACGGTCAATTGGCATACACGTTTCAGGAGGGAAAGATGAAAAGAATATTATTTATGATAGCAATTCTGGGTTTGGGAACAATAATTGGGTGTGGCGAAGGTGAAAATAAATATTTGGGAAAGTATATTTCTGAGCAGACGGTTTTTGACACATCCACAATGAAGAATGTGAAGCAGGTTTTGGAAATTAAAAAAGACGGCACATGGACAATTTCTCCAGCTCTGGGGGCAGCGCCTGATGGCGAATGGAAAGTTGATAAAGATGGGATAACATTGTACTCAGGTAAGTCGAGAATTCCAAGCTATATAATGAGGCTTGAGAAGAACAAACTCATTGATTGGAGGGGTGAAACCTTTATAAAACAGAATTGATCTCAAAAAGTATCCGAAATGACCCGAAAGAAAACATTTAGTGTTCTAAATTCAAATTTTGTTCAAAGTGCGGATCAAAATCTGAAGCAGATGACATTTTCTGCCATAATTGTAGCCAGAAATTAAGCTGAGGAGAGAGAATATGTTTTGTTCTAAATGTGGCCAACAATTAGATGAGGATAACAGCTTTTGTATTAATTGTGGAACGCGTATTGAAAAAGTATTTCCTGCGAAATCAAACGGCTTAAAAAAAGAAAGAGGCTGGCAATCCGAATATGGGAAGCTTGTTGGTGGAATCTTATTACTGATAGCTGTGGTTTGCATAGTTTTTGTGGTCATTAGTTTGAACCAAGGTAAAGAGAAATATGTTGGTACATGGGTCTCAAGTGAATGTTACAGCGTTTGGTCCACCCAGATATAAAAGTGGGACTTTGGAAATTAGGAGAGATGGGACCTGGGAAATAAATCTCCCGCCCTCGTTTGCTGCTTTGTCATTTTCCTTTGGCAGAAGAGGTAAGAAATGGGAAGTTAAGAAAAATGAAATACTATTATATTGGGGGTATTTGGGAAGTATTCCCCAGGCACATAGTTTGAAAATTGAAAATAATAAGCTCATCGATCGTTTGGCTGGTATAATCTTTACCAAACAAGGCTAAACTAAAAAAATAGAGTGAGTAATGAGCCAGGCAAAAGGAAAACGGGGCCGGCTGATTTTCATAAATAGAATTTTTTGGCTCTTCGCGTAACTGAGTGGGTAAAATTATACCCCTGAACACCTTCAAGATACCATGAAATAAGGCTAAAAGGTACTTTATCTTGGATAAAAAATCTTGCATGATAACGGGATGGGAAAACAGAGGCGCTTGTTGGACGAGTATCGGTTCCCCGGGTATCGTCCAAGAGCCGGAATTCGAGGGGTATTTGGAGATTCCCGGGCACGGGTGATCCAGCTTAAGCGGAACCAAAAAAAACGATATGCGGCTGTTGCGGAGCGATCCATTGGAATTATTACGACAAGAAAGTGCGTTGGATGCGGGATCTGTCCTGTGGGGATGCCCGGATCTATCTGGAGGTGGAGGCGCGGCGGGTCCAGTGCCGGAGGTGTGGGAAAGTGAAGCAAGAGAGGTTGAGTTGGCTTGCGAACAATCCTTTTTACACCAAGCGGTTTGCGCTTTATGTGGGTCGGAAGTGTCGCACCATGACCCTAAAGGATGTGGCCAAGGAGTTGAGATTGGATTGGCACACGGTGAAGGCATTGGACCAGGAGTATATGGAGGAGCAACTCCGGCGGAGCCCTGTAGCTGCTCCTGGGGTGATTGGGATTGATGAGATCGCGTTGCGCAAGGGGCATCGGTATCGGATCGTGGTGAGTGACCTGGAGCGAAGACGCCCGATCTGGTACGGAGGGGAAGATCGGTCGGAACAGAGTATGGATCGATTTTACCAATGGCTTGGGGGCAAAAAGGCCAAGAAGATCCGGTTGGTTGTGATGGACATGTGGAAGGCCTTTGAGAAGTCGACCCGAAACAACGTTCCCTCGGCAGCCATTCTCTTTGACAAGTTTCATGTGATGAGACATTTAGCAGAGGCTCTGGACAAGGTGCGTAAGATGGAATATGCACGGCTTTCGGGCAAGGATCGTTCCTATATAAAGGGACAGAAGTACACCCTTCTTTCGAGCAAGGAGAACTTGACGCTGGATGGGCGGAGGGCTTTAAGAAAGCTCTTGAAGGCCAACAAACGACTCCATGCAGCTTATTTGTTAAAGGAATCCTTTGGTCAGTTATGGAGTTACCAGACGGAGGGATGGGCACGGCGGTTTTTTGACAACTGGAAAGATTCATTGAAATGGCAGCGGTTAAAACCCTATGAGAAATTTGCCGAGATGATTGAAAGACACTGGAATGGGATTGCCGCATACAGTAAACCTCAAAACAAAGTTTCTCTGGGTTTTGTGGAAGGATTTAACAATAAGATCCGTGTCCTTCAGAGAAGAGCATACGGTCTTCGGGATGAGGAATATCTCCGACTTAAGATTCTAACCTTAATCCAGCGATAACGAGCGATTTTTCTTGAGTAACCTATCGAAATGGCCTATTATAGGGCGGAAATAACATATCGCCAACGGAGGCCATTTCATGAAAAAAGTGAAACTTAAAATTCCCGAGAGACTTAGAAAGGGAATTCCTCTTAAGACCGGTCCGAACCACACGGTTCGACTTGAAGTGACCGATGAAGCGCTGACAGTCCATACGGGGTTGTCGTTGTTTTATGCGATGGCAGAGGCTTTGGAGATACCCCGAATATTGAATGAGCAGGTCAAAGTGAAAAAGCGGGACTCGGGATACCCCGAGTCGGAGCATATATTGGCCTTGGCAGCCAATGCCTTTGTCGGAGGCGATTATTTGGAGGATTTGGAGGCCCTTCGTGAGGATGTCGCGATCCAGAGAGCCATTGGTCGCAAGGACCTTCCAGACCCTACGACGGCAGGAGATTTTTGTCGTCGTTTTACCCTGGGTCATTTGTTGCAGTTGAATCGGGCCTATGGACAGATCGAGCGGCGAGTCTATGAGCGGCGTCCGGAGGTGACTCATTGGACGTTGGATGTGGATGCGAAGGTCCAAGAGGTTTACGGGGAGAAGAAGCAAGGGGCGGCCAAGAGCTATAATGGGATTTACTCCCTTCAGCCCATGTATGGGTTTGTCCATGAGACGGACGAGATGATTCATTGCGAGCTTCGGTCGGGCAACACGCATCCGGGTGCGGGAGGAGCAGGGTTCTTGAGGCGGCTGAAACGTAAGATGCCTCACACCCTCAAGAGTGTGCATCTTCGGAGCGATTCGGCGCTTTATGACAAAAAGGTGGTGGAGGTTTGCGAACAGGAAGGATGGCGCTTTACGATCACGGCGGATCAGACGGGTCCTTTGATGAGACAGATCGAAGCGTTGCCGGAGTCGGCATGGGAGAGGGATGCCCAGGACGAGTCGCTCAGCTATGGAGAGCTCTGGTATCAGCCGGTCCGATGGCCTCGTGCTTATCGATATCTGGTTCGGCGTGAGAAGAAAGCGGCCAAGGGCGGACAAGGGGCGCCCTTTGAGGTCTTGAGCTATTCGTACTATGTGGTGGTGACCAACCGTGAGGATGAAATCCAAAAGACTCTGGAGCTTCATGATAAACGAGGGATGAGTGAGCGAAGGATCGCCCAGTTTACCAACGAGTTTCTGTTTCATCTTCCGATGGCCAACTTCATGGGCAACTGGGTGTATCTGCTTTGTGCTCAATTGGCCTATAATCTGTCGCTCTGGATACGGGATCTGGTGTTGCCTCCTTTTTATCGGAAGAAACACATTAAGCGGATTCGGCGAACCATCGGGTTGATCGCCTCCAAGGTGACCCATGGGGGACATCAGGTTCGGTTGAGGATTTCGGTGCTTCATCGGTGGTGGCGAGACTTTGTGTATGGGTGGCAGAGAATTCCATGGCTGCAGGGAACTATCGGAGCTGGATAGGTGAATAGCGTTTTCCTTCTGGAGCAGTGTGGCGCTGTCAAAAGAACTCAACCAAGGGGGAACTGTTCGTACGTGACTGCTCCGATCCCGTTCCTCTTCAGGGGTGAGCGACCCTTGAGTCAGGAAACAAGTCATAGTGGAGGGATTAAACCTTTTTTCAAATACCTGAATGGCACCCATAGTTCACTTTAACCGGATAATTTTTATTTTTGTCTCCTTATCGCTGGATTAAGGATTCTAACTTCCATGCTCAAAGAGATATAATTTTACCCACTCACTTCCACGAAGACCCTTAATACTATATGATAATAGGGGGTTACCATGTAGGAGGCGCGCGTTCTTTCGAGGAATGCCTTTCGATGCTCCTCTTGCTGGAATGATTGCAATCACTCGGTGCTTCATAAAGTTCTCTCCGCTGTATATTTAGGGGACGTTGGTTCAAATACAACTTGTTTGTCTGGATTAATTAACCCAAGAAGGGGACGTTGGTTCAAATACAACTTGGGTCAAACCAATGAGGCGTGAAGCGTAAGGTGTAAGGTGTCAAAGCTCAAAGTAAATAGAGCTGATGGCTCATGGCGAATAGCTAAGAAAAGAAGGGATTGAGGGGACATCCTATATTGTTCCTGTCAAGAGAGGAAACCCAAAAATTTTATCTTTTGTAAAAACAGTAAGTTAGAAAACCGTCCTGATTTTAGGGACACCTCTCCCGGTAAATCCTATTATGGATTCGCGTTTAACTCGACGAATCTCTCGCCAATGACGAACTTTGAATCTCAGCGTTATCATTATTCGATATGCCACACCCTGGTGGCCACCTATCATCCCTTATCCAGATTCCAAAGTTCAGCGAGAGGCCCAGCATTGTCCCGTACGAGGTCTCCCATGAGCCTCAACGTTGGTTCTCGGGCTCTCTCGTCGAAGATGATAAAATGATAAATGTTTTTACTCGGCGTTTAGATAAGCCGGATCAAACGCCTCCTTTTTCTTCATTACCGTCCAAGCAATCAGAAGCATTTTGGCTGAGAGCTTTACCAGCATCTTCGTATGAATTCCTTTCTCTTTTTCTCGGCCTTGAAGCTTGCTCGTATAGTAGAGCATAAAATCCCGATTCTTCGTCGAGGCAATGAAAGCCGCTTGATACAAAGCATAGCGAAGATCGGCCTTGCCTCTCTTGGAGATCTCCGGGATCGCCTTATCCGAATCCTTTCCACTTCGATCCGCACTGAGGTCTAATCCACCCAGCTTCAATACCTGTTTCCCATTCTGAAATCGATCGGGATCTCCTATGGCTCCCAATACCTTGGCCGACACATCG
>Ga0194125_10005463_pt1 | contig 19274 bp, 17 predicted proteins | sample TA2KigC250mmetaG_FD_148626 | JGI IMG/M metagenome (GOLD analysis project Ga0194125, IMG submission 148626) | Freshwater microbial communities from Lake Tanganyika, Tanzania - TA2015034 Kigoma Deep Cast 250m | ecosystem: Environmental > Aquatic > Freshwater > Lake | place: Tanzania: Lake...
TCCGAACTCGGCCCGCTCGCTCCGCCCACCTCGGGCTATCCCGGCGGGAGCCGTGTGCGGTAGTCCCGCACGCACGGTTCGAACGGGCAGGGCGGGCTGCAAAGTCCGCCCTGACCCAATCCGGCAATGGCACGAACCGGCCCGCAGGTCCGGCCGAAGCAGTTCGGGAACCTGACCCGAACAGCATCAGTTCGGGCTCCTGCGGGAGCGCACCTCCGCGCGGAGCGACCCATGCTCATTATCGACGGCTCCTACGGCGAGGGCGGAGGGCAGGTGCTGCGGACGTCGCTGTCGCTGGCGGCGATCACGGGCACGGACCTGCGCCTGACGAGCATCCGCGCTGGCCGCAAGCAGCCCGGCCTCGCGGCCCAGCACCTCACGTGCGTGCGCGCCGCCGCGGAGGTGTGCGGCGCCAAGGTCGAGGGCGACCGGACGGGGTCGCAGGAACTCACCTTCCGGCCCAGCGCTCCGCGAGCCGGCCAGTACGTCTTCGATGTCGCGGACATCCGCCCGAGCGCGGGCTCGGTGAACCTGATCCTGCAGACCGTGCTGCCGATCCTCGCACGGTGCGACGGGCCGAGCCAAGTCATCCTACGCGGCGGGACCCACGTGCCGTGGAGCCCGACCTTCGAGTATGTGCGCGACGTGTTCCTGCCCGCCATCGCGAGGTTCGGCGTTCGGGCCGAGGTCGACCTGAGCAAGGCGGGCTTCTACCCGCGCGGGAACGGGGAGGAGGTCCTGCGGGTACAGCCCTCCCCGGAGTGGATGGCGGCGGACTTGACGCGCGCACTCGGCGAACCCCGGTGCCGGCTCCTCTCGCGAACGACGCGACTCCCACAGCACGTCGGCGAGCGGCAGATGAAGGCGATGCGGAGCGCTCTCGGCGGTGTGAACGTGGTGCAGGAGACCCTCGACGAGATGCCGGGGATCGCGCCGGGCACGACGGCCATCGCTGAGACCGAGCCCGGGATGGGCGGCTGGGCGAGCGGGTCGGCTCTCGGGGCGAAGGGGAAGCCCGCCGAAAAGGTCGGTCACGAAGCGGCCCAGGCGCTGGCGGGCTTCCTCGCCTCGGGCGGCGTCGTGGACCTGCACCTGGCCGACCAAGTGCTGCTGTATGCGGCTCTGGCGGAAGGGACGACCGCAATGGCCGTAGAAGCAGTCACCGAACACACGCGAACCAACCTGTGGGTCATCGAGCAGTTCCTGGGGCCCCGGTTCGCGGTTACCGAGGCGGACGACGAGCCGCCGATCATCACCGCGCGGCCGAGTCCATAGTCTCGGCCGCCGAGCACAGCGTTCTCGGAGGGCGTATCAGAGGCACAGCATTGGGCGTGATGAATCACGCCCCCACACCAGGGCACGATGAAGATTGTGTTGATAAAGGCATTGTCGGGATTGGTATCCCGACCTACGAGCCACGTAGAGCGCGTAGGAGAGGGTTCTTCCTTTGACGGGGCCCTTTCTCAACACAATCTGAATCGTGCCCCTACATGACGGCGCTCTGCGCTCGTTTGTGATGTAGGGGCGCGATTCATCGTGCCCGAGTGTGTAGGGGCGCCATTCATGGCGCCCGCCTTTCATTCAGGCTCCAAGGGGGTGTCACCCATGCTGCCGGAAGAGAAGGATGACGAGCTGGATGAGGAGTACGTGAAGGCCGACAAGCGCGCCTCGCGGGAGGCGGAGCCGGCAGAGGAGCCGGCGCCCGAACAGCCGCGCGCCGAACCCCAGCCGCCCGCTGAGCCGCTGGACGAGGAGGAGGGCGAGCGCCCGGACATCAACGTCTACAGCCTGCTCCGCATGTCGATCGGGATGTACATCGAGCAGGCGTGGATCCACCTGGGCCTGCGCATGGACCCGAACAAGAACAAGGTCGAGCACAACCTCCCTTACGCGAAGGTCGCCATCGATACCGTGGACTTCATGGTCCAGAAGCTGCAGCCGGACCTCGACGACAACGAGAAGCGAGAGCTGGACCTGCTGCTCGCGAACCTTCGGATGAACTACGTGCAGAGAGTCTGACGGCGGGAGTGTAGGAGTGTAGGAGCGTAGGAGTCTGGGAGAACGGCAACGGCGGAACGGAGGAAGGCGTGGCGATACTGGCGGTCGCAACAAGGTCGGGCGCGATAGAGAATGAATGGCACGGCAGCATCGCGGTCGCCGATGCGGAAGGTCGGCTGATCGGCTGGGTCGGCAACCCGGAGGCGCGCTACTACCTGCGCTCCTCGGCGAAGCCGCTGCAGGCGCTGAGCATCGTGGCGAGCGGCGCGTACAAGGCCTGGCGGATGACGCCCAAGGAGCTGGCGGTCTGCTGCGCGTCGCACTCGGGCTCCTTCGAGCACCAGGCGACCGTGCTCAGCCTTCTGAAGAAGGCGGGCCTGGGCGAAGAGCACTTACGCTGCGGAACACACTGGCCGGGCGACGGCGAGGCCAACCGGGACCTCATCGCACACGAACGCAAGCCGACGCCCGTGCACAACAACTGCTCCGGCAAGCACGCGGGGATGCTGGTGACGGCCAAGCACTTGGGCGCCTCGCTGGAGGACTACCTGAGCCTCGACCACCCCGTTCAGCAGGCCATCCTCGGGAACATCAGCGTGCTGTCGGGCCTCGCGCCGGAGGGAATCCACATCGGCGTCGATGGCTGCGGCGCCCCGGTCCACAACCTCCCCCTGCACGCGATGGCGACCGCTTTCGCCCGGGTCGCCTCCCGCAAGAACGTGCCCCAGGGCCTGCGTACTGCCGCGCTGGCGGTGCGCAAGGCCACGGGCGCGCATCCGCACATGGTCGCTTGCCATGGCAACTTCAACACGGAGTTGCTCGCCGCGTTCGCCGGTGACTGCGTGGCGAAATCGGGCGCCGAGGGGCTCTTCTGCGCGGGCTTCGCGTCGCGTGGGCTGGGCGTCGCGGTCCGGGCCGGCGACGGCAGCCACCGGCCCCAGCCGCCCATCGTCATGCGCGTCTTGCACCAGATCGGCCTCGCCGCCAAGCCCCTCGAGGCCCTCGCGCGCTTCGAACGGGAACCAGTGCATAACTGCCGAGGGGAAGCAGTGGGCTGGGTCGAGGCGACGGAGTTCGAACTCTAGGCAGAGCCCGGGTGACGGCACCAAGACCCTAACAGGATAGACAGGATAGGCAGGATGGATAAGGCAACGACCCTCACCGTGGGCCTCGTAGGCGCCGGAAGCATCTCGCGTGCGCACATGCGAGGGTTCGTAGAGAACCCGCACGTCACGGACGTGCACGTGGCGGACCCGAGCCGGGAGGCGCGCGAGAAGCTGGCGGCCGAGTTCGGCCTCGTCACGCGGACCGAGGCGGACTACGCGAAGCTGTTGAGCGACGACTCGATCGACGTCATCGACATCTGCACGCCCCACCACCTGCATCACCCGATTGCGCTGGCGGCCTTCAAGGCCGGGAAGCACGTCATCACGGAGAAGCCGATCGCGCTCAGCCTGAAGCAGGCGGATGAGATGATCGCGGGGGCGAAGCGCGCGAAGAAGGGGTTGTTCGTCGCGCTCAGCCAGCGCATGTTCCCCGCCCACCTGAAGGCGAAGCAGATCATCGACGACGGGGACATCGGCAAGCCCTTCCTGGGGATCGTGAACGTGGTCGGCAACGAGTTCGAGCACATGAACGCCCCGAACCACTGGAAGGGCGATCTCAGGCAGGCCGGCGGCGGGGCGCTGATCGACACGGGCTACCATGCGGTCTACATGCTGCAGCACTTCCTGGGTCCCGCGCGCGCGGTGACGGCGATGACGAAGCGGCTGCGCGTCGAGCCGAAGAACAAGGGCGACGACACTAGCGTGTTGGCCCTCGAGCTGCCGGACGGCGCGGTCGGCAGTATCGTCGTGACCTACTGCGCGACGGGCGACGCGTGGACCGAGACCCGCCAGATCATCGGGCCGCACGGCTCGCTCTTCATCACCGACAACCCGGAGGATGAGATTCCGCTGATCGGGTGTCTGGAGGGGGAGACGATGCCGCTGAAGGTCCACAACCCGCCCAACGTACACACGTATGGTGTGCGGCGAGTGCTGGACCACTTCATCGACTGCCTCATCGGGGACCGACGGCCGCAGGTGACCGCCGAGGAGGCCCGCACGGCGCTGGCCACGGTCCTGGCGGCGTACCGCTCGGAGAAGGAAGGCCGCCGGGTCGAGGTGAGCGAGATCAGCGCCTCGGAGTAGCAGGCGGAGCCGGGCCGGGAGGCGCTGCCGCCGGGGCCACCGGCCGGACCTCCACGCGGATGTCCTTCGGCTGGCGGATCCGGTCGGCCTCTTCCAGAACGCGGTCAACCACGGCCGCCTGACGCTGCGGATTGCTCGCGATCTCCGCCTCCATCCGCTCGAAGTCCCTGCGCACCACGCGGTGTCGCTCCAGAATCCCCTCACACGCCCGCTCGAACGACCGCTGCGCCACTTCCGACGTACCGAACGCATCCGACGCAACCAGCATCTCGGCGGAAATCTGCACGAACAGCGACTCCGTCAGCCTCTGGGGCTGCCTCGGCCCGGCCTCCGCTGGCGGCAGCGCCGGGCCGAGGCGCTCCTCGGCAGTCGGTTCCGCACGAGGCTCCGTGCCCTCCGGCAGCGCCTCACCCTTGCCTTCAGGGAACTCCGCGACCTCCGGGCCAACCGGCACCGCCTTCGGCTCCGGCAGAACCGGCCGCCCGCCGCCTCTCGTCAGCACAGCCGCGACTGCGAACACGGCACACGCGCCGACGGCCCCGCCCCAGATCAGCATCTGCCAGGCCCTCGGTGATAGCCGTCTCTTCCGACGTCTCCTCATGGGGTCACATCTTCAGATTCAAGTCTTGGCGGCCCGACTGCCAAGCCGAGAGAGGGGCCTGCGAGCCGCCTGGGGAATCAGGCGCGCGGTGCGACCAGCCCCTCCATGAATGTGAACGACGCTCCGCCAGTCCGGTTCTCCCCGCAGGCCGCCATCACCTGGCGAGCCGTCATCATCGCGCTACTGCTGATCCCGCCGAACTGCTGGTTCGTGCTGCACGGCTACTTCTTCGGCAACTCGCGGCCCACGACGGTCTCCCTCATCTTCAACGTTGCGGTGACCCTTTTCCTCCTCGGCCTGCTGAACCGCCTCGTTGCTCGTCGCTTCCCCGGTCGGCAGCTGCACCCCGGCGAGATGGTCACGATCTACGCAATGCTGTCGGTGTCCTCGGCGCTCTGCGGCCTCGACCAGGTCCAGACGATGATGCCCGTCGTCGCCTACCCGCACCATTACGCGACCGATGAGAACAAGTGGGAGCAGCTGTTCCTGAGGGACACGCCGGGCTGGCTCAGCCCCAGGGACCCCGAGACGCTCAAGGCGTACTATGACTCCCACCAGTCGATGTTCGCGACGACCGCCTGGCACGGTTGGCTGAAGCCCGCCGGCGCGTGGATGGCGTTCGTCTTCGCGCTGATGGTGGTCATGCTCTGCCTGAACGTCCTGTTCCGCAAGCAGTGGACCGAGGAGGCCAAGCTCTCCTTCCCGGTGGTGCAGTTACCCCTGGAGATGGCCCGCGAGAACACGCCGCTGTACCGCAACCGACTGCTGTGGATCGGCTTCGGCGTCGCGTTCTTCGTCGATCTCATGCGGGGCCTGCATGTGATGTATCCGATGGTGCCGGACCTGTGGGGCGAGCGCGCGGCGAACGACCTGGGGACGATGGTCCGCGAGCCCCCGTGGAACGCGATCGGCTGGACGCCGCTGAATGTGATGCCCTTCGGCGTGGGCCTGGCCTTCCTGATCCCCCAGGACGTCGCGTTCAGCTCGTGGTTCTTCTACGTGCTCTGGAAGTTCGTGCGCATCGGCACGGTCGCCGCCGGCTGGGGCGACATCCCGCGCGCGCCGTGGATCGACGAGCAGTCCTTCGGCGCCTACATCGCCCTCGCCGCCTTCTGCCTCTACGCCAGCCGCCACCACCTGCGGCACGCCATCCTGAGTGGCATCGGCCGTGGCACGGGCGGCCTCGCCCGTGAGGGCGGCGGCAGCTCATGGGCGAGGCCGCCCATGCCACAACGAGGGTTCGACGACTCCGCCGAGCCGCTGCCGTACGCCTGGGCGCTCTATGGCCTGATCCTGGGCACCACGTTCCTGGTCATCTGGTGCGTAGCCGCCGGGATGACGCCCTTCTTCGCCCTCGCGTTCATCATCGGGTATCTGCTGATCTCCGTCGCGGTCGCCCGCATCCGCGCCGAGCTAGGCAGCCCGGTCCACGACCTGCATAAGATCGGCCCCGAGGTCATCCTCGCCGAGTCCTTTGGCCCGCCGCGCGTGGGCAAGGCCAACCTCATCCTGTTCAGCTACTTCTGGTCGCTCACCCGCGCCCATCGCAGCCACCCGATGCCTCACCAGCTCGAATCGATGAAGCTCGCCGCCGAGACCCACACCTCCCAGCGCGGGCTGTCCGTCGCGCTGCTGATCGCTACCGTGCTCGGCATCCTCCTCGGCTGGGGGTTCCTGCTGGAGATGTGCCACCGCTACGGGGGAGAGCGGATCCGCTGGAAGGGCTTCGAGGCCTTCAGCCGCCTGGACGGCTGGCTGCGCCGCAGCCCCGAGCCGAACGTCTACACCATCGTGACCACGCTGGTCGGCTTCGCCTTCACCACCTTCCTGGCGGCCATGCGCGCGCGCTTCGCCTGGTGGCCGTTCCACCCGGCGGGCTTCGCGGTCTCCGGCTCCTGGTCGATGGCCCTCTTCGCCCCCAGCATCTTCGCCGCCTGGCTCCTCAAAGCCGTCCTCCTCCGCTACCGCGGCATGACCTCCTACCGCCCCGCCACCTTCTTCTTCTACGGCCTCATCCTCGGCGAGTTCGTCGCCGGGACGGGTTGGGGGATCCTCGGCAACTGGATGCAGCGGCCGATGTATAACTTCCTGCCGTAGGCAGAGCCATGGCTGTGGTTCGCGGAGGGCTCCTGCTCGCCTGAAGGGAACCTTGTTGGCGTTGGCTTGGCCGGAAGGGAGGCCTCTGCATGGTCGGTGCCGAGCGGGTGGCCGGCGAGGCTGCGCGGGCTCAAAGCTACTACGAGGAGCAGCGTGCGGTAGGGCGCTCGGAAGAGAGCATCCGCGCGGCCTTGCGGGTCGCCGGGTGGACCGAGGACCACATTGCCCATATGGCCGCGCTCGCATTCATGAAGGAGCAGCGGTCGAAGGGCGCACCGGCCTCGTCTGCGGTCGAAGCCCTGCGCGCTGCCGGCTGGGAAGACGAGGGGATCGACACCCTCCTCGCCACGCTCATGGCGGAGGTCCGGACACTGAAGCTCCCGCAGGGCGCACTGGGCTGCGGCGAGGCTACCGGGCTGCGCGAGGACGACCGCAGATGTAGGGAGCACCAGCGGCACTGCATCGAGGAGGCCCTGAAGATCCGTTGCGATACGGTGATGGTAGTCGGGGGAGAGATACCTGTGAGCTGCGAGGTGTGCCGCCGGTACGACGGCACCGTGCTAAGTCTTAGCGGGCTCGCGTACCCCGAGGTCGCCCAGTTCGCAGGTGGCTTGACGCAGGCCGTTGCTGCCGGGCTGTTCCACCGGGGCTGCTTCCACCACCCCGGCGCGTACCCGATCGCACCTCGTCTCGACCGTGGCGAACTCAATCAGCGAGCGAGGGCGGTCGCCGAGAGGCTAGGCGTGTACGTGCCCCGTTGCCCAGACGAGACGAGGCCGGGACCATGAAGCCCGTGGCGGTGAGCCTGTACGGGTTCCTCAGTGCAGCCGTCACCTTGCTCCACGCGGTGTCCCGCCGAACCGCGTCCTCGCAAGGGGACAGGGACGGTTGGCGCGAGCCCTGGCCTCACCGACGCGGCCAGAAGGTCCATGCGAGGCCGTCCCGCCAGCGCGATGGCAGCCTGTGAAGGTCCGCCCATGCTACCCCCGGAGCGCGAAGGGACGTCTGCCGTCGTCCTGCCTTGGTTGCGACTCCCACGTCCAGCGGAAGTCGGACCGGTCCGCTTCCTTCCGGTGTCGCGGGTCGAGCGGCTCGCCCATTGGCGGTCGCTCTCCGACGACCTGTACGCAGCGCTTCTGGAGCGACTGCAGGTCTTCCGTGAGGCCAGAGGGGCATCGGTCCTGGAGATGACTGTGGCCGTCCACTCTTGTAGCCCCGGCCTCAGGCGCCTCACTGCGGCAGTGCGCGAGGAGGTGAAGCTCGCGACTCAGCTGCTCTGCTTTGCCTGCCTGGCTGAGAACTGCTTGTTCGGGCAAGGGCCGTACACGAACTCGTCTGCGTTCGAGACCCACTGGATGGACGTACCCCTCGGCCGGCGGACTCTCGCCTTTGAGGTGTGGAGGCGCGACAGGCCGGTGACCGCCATCGGGCTATCGGTCCACGACGCAGTGATCACGAGACCTCTTCAGTGCATGGGTACTCGCCGCGTCGCTTGGTCCGACGGCGCCCTCGCCGCGTCGTGGCTGCACCGCGACGAGCCACTCCCCTCGGGGTGCCCCTTGGTGACGTGCGTTGGCCTCTTCAATGAGGCCAGCTCGGACTCCCCCGATCGCTCACTGAGCCAACTCATGCTCCAGATGGCCATCGTCGCCGAGTTCATGGCGGGCTCTAGGGACTCCAAGAGGATCGCATCGAGGCTGTCTGCGCTGCTTCCGGCGATGCCGGGGGACTTGGTAGGCCAGCCGCCGCGGTACAGAAGTACGGTGCTCGCGAGGACGGGGCTGCCCCCAGCAAGCGACCGGCCTGTCGCCTGGTGGGTCCTGGAACTGCACTGCCGCCGCCATGCCATCGTGCATGGGCAGAGGGCGCCTTCCTCCCCCTATGCTTGGCAGCCCGAGGAACACCTGCAGTTGGCCGCCTTCATCCTTCCGCTTGTCGTGAAGACCCACCTAAGCGGACGGGGAGCATACGAGGTCACGTTCGAGGACCGTGTTCGCCTCAATGCAATCGACCGCCTCGTCAGTCTCGAGGGTCCCTACGGTAGGGAGACGGGCGTTCCGCCCAGCTCGAACGCGTGGAGCGACGTGCTCGCGCAGAGCCGGGAGGAGCTGTGGGTGGATCGCACGTCGCAATCGCTAGGGGTCTGAGGGACCCCCGTGCGTGAGGCCTGGAGCGCGACTGCGGGCCGCCGCACGGCCGGAGCACGCGAGCATGGTGACGGGCGCTTCGCGTCTGGGCTCGCGCGTGAAGAGGCGTCTCCGCCGGGAGCGCTGCCCGCCGTGACCGTTCGGCCCCCGGGGCGTACATCCCTCGGGCAGTAGAGCTACGCGCACCCATGCAACGCGAGCTGCAGAGGGGGATCCGTATGCCATTCTGCAAGGTCTCCGCCAAAGGCCAGATCACACTACCCGCAGCGCTGCGCCGGGAGTTCCGCATTGCGCCGGGCTCTACCGTCGAGGTTACGGTCGTGGAGGGCGCCCTGCTGGTTCGCCCTGTCACGGGCATCGGCCGGCTGTTCGGCATCCTCCATGACCGGATCCCTCCCGGCGAGCCCCTTGGCTGGGAGGAGGAGCGCTGGATAATGGAGGAAGCGGTGGCTCGCGAGGTCGTTGGACGGCGCTGAGCCTATGCGTCGTTTGCGCTACCGCGACGGTTCTGCTTCGTCGGGGCGCTCGCCCGTGGGGTCGGAGCCTCGACCGTCGCGAGGACGCCGCGCGCCCAGTCCATGAAGCGCTCGGCCTGTTTCATCAGCCGGTCGAGCTTGCCGGCGGGGAGGGGCTTGCCGAGGTACTGGACGGCGGTCCTCTGGGCCAGCATCTCCCGCAGTTGGCGGCACCTGTCGCTCGCTTCGCTCTCCCACTCCGTCCCCCGGCAGGCCTCGGTGAGGACCATCGCGGCCTCGGTGTGCGAGTCGCCCTTTGGCTGTCGGCGACCCAGGCGCAGGCAGACGGCGTCGTTGGCGGCGATGACCGCCATGATGGCATTGCTTGCCGCCGGGTTGCCGAAGCGGGACTTCGGGTCGTATCCCGCGTGGGCGAGGTCCCAGAAGCCTCCCGCGTCCCTCCAACGGTCCTGCCACGTTGCCATCAGCCGATCAGCCTCCCGAGCGGCTTGCCTGCCAACGTGAGGCCCTCGACCAGGACGCCTGCAAGGAACTCATTGCCCTCGGCGTGCCACTCCCGAAGTTCGTCGAGATCGGCGACCAACCAGGAGAGGGCCAGTTGGTGCTCCGCGGCGAGCCGCGCACAGGCCTCGCTTACGCGGTCCTCGAGCCGCTTGGTCTTCCTCTCCAGCACGATGAGCAGGTCGGTGTCGCTTCCAGGCCACGCCTCTCCGCGAGCTTCGCTGCCGTACAGGACGATGGAGAGGGCCTCCGGCATCTGTCCAGCCAGACTCTCCACGATCTGCCGTCGCCGTTTGACCTCGGTGGCGAAGAGTTCCTTCAGGCGGAGGGTGATCTCCGAGCGAGGATCGGCGAACTCATACGTGTTCGCTCGGCCATGATCTCGGCTGAGCACCAGGCCCGACGACACGAGTTCGGCCAACACGCGATGGGCGTGTCCAGGAACGAGCCCCGCTCTGCGCGCGATCTCGCGCCCGTTCAAGGGGACGGAGGTGCCCGAAAGAACCCTGAGCGCCGCCACCTTGCTCTTGGAGGACAGAAGGTCATTGAGCGGCATGTTGAGCCACACGCCGGCACCTCCCGGGCGTCCTCGTGCCGCCACGAAGTACGATTCAGAAAAGCGACATATGTCCCTTTGCAGAATCATCATACCACATCGGCTGCGGTTGGCAAGAGGCGTTCCCGCGGGGTGCTGGCCGACGCAGGTACAGGCGTGCCGCTGCGCGAACGGGTTGGCGATGGCTCCCACAGGATGCTCCTTGCTGGCCGACTGCTACCGACTGCCTCCCCGCCTGGCTCTGACCGCTCCTTCGTTGCGGCGCCGGCGCCCCGCGCGCTGGCAGGTGTGCCAAGCTGTGGTGCTCGTACTGCTCGCGGCCATCTGCGGCGGGTGTCGCGGACGGGAGCGGGTCGCCCCGAAGCCGCGGCCGGAGCCGGAGATCGGCACGGTGGAGTTCGGCGGGCGGCGGTTCACGGTGTGTCGGGTGGACCTGGCGAGTCAGCAGCTCGAGCTGTTCTGGCGGGACGACAAGGGGGCGGCGTTCAGGAGCTTCTCGGCGCTGGATCAGTGGCTGCAGGGGCGGGGGCGCAGGCTGATCTTCGCGATGAATGCGGGCATGTACCGCGAGGACTTCTCGCCGGTCGGCCTGTACGTCGAGCACGGGAAGGAGCTGCGGCCGCTGAACCGGGCGCGCGGCGATGGCAGCAACTTCTGCCTGCTGCCTAACGGCGTCTTCGCGCTCACCGACTCGGGCGCGGTCGTGGTCGAGACCCCGAAGTACCCGGGAATCGCGGCGAGCACGTCGCTCGCGACGCAGTCCGGCCCGATGCTCGTGATCGACGGCAAGCTACACCCCAGGTTCGGGCGCAACTCCACCTCGCGCTTGATCCGCAACGGCGTAGGGGTCATCTCGCCCACGCAGGTGGCGTTCGCCATCTCCGAGGACCCCGTCAACTTCCACGAGTTCGCGACCTTCTTCCGCGACGAACTGCACTGCGACAACGCCCTGTACCTCGATGGGACGGTCTCCAGCCTCTACTCGACGACCCTGGACCGCAACGATCGAAGGGCGGACCTCGGACCGATGCTCGCGGTCGTCTGGGTAGGGAAAAGAGGGACACCATACTCATTTCGCGGGACGTCTGCGAAATGAGTATGGTGTCCCTCTTTTCCCCGCGTGTGCTATAATGCCGCGGCGGCAGACTGCATCCGTTGCCGGGAGGAACTGCGATGGCATCGAGAGCGAGGGTTGTGCCGGAGAGTCAGGGAGCCGTGGCCCTGGAGGTAGAGGCGCCATCCGCGCGCGACCTGGAAGCGCGGATGGAGGCTCTTGAGGAGCAGCTGGACCAACTGCACAACAACATGCACCGGATGCTCGCCGACCTGGAGATCCGCATCGTGGATGGGTACATCGTCAAGGCCTGGCTCGACGTTGAGACGGGCGAATGGGTGGCCGAGTGCCCCAAGGTCGGGGCCGCTGTCCAGGAGCCGTCGCGCGACGAGGCCCTGGACGCCATCGGGACCATGATCGCGGAGATGCTTCAGGTGAAGCACGAGTTCGGGGACCCAGTCCCCCCGAGGGACGTCTGACGATGGGCCGCTCCAGGCTGGGGGCCCTGCCGTCGCACGTCCTCGCCCCATCCCTAGAGTCGAGCCGCGGGTCAGAGCCACGATGCAGAATAGGGACAGATGTCCCTTCGGAGCATCATTATGCACCTGCCACGACGCTCGGGGAGAGGGTCCCCTCACGACCGCACTGAAGCTCGTACAGTCGCACCTACCTCGTCGCCCTCCTCAACGCCGGAAGCTGCGCCATGAACGGCTCGGGGATGAGCCCCTCGCGGCTGGTAGGGAGGTCCCAGGAGATGACGCCGCCCTGGGCGTTGATGTGCCGCGTGTAGCCGACCACGAGTTCGTCGGGGAAGCGCGGCAGGCCGCGGCCCCAGTAGGGGCCCAGGAAGGTCAGGATGTGGTACTGCGCGCCGTCGATGGTGGGATTCGGGGACACGATCCCAATCCCAGACGACGCGGATTGGGTCATGTCCCCGAATTCCACGGGCTTGTCGTCGCGACCCCAGAAGGCGTCCATGAGGACGGGCAGGGAATCGGCGATCTCCCCGGCGGTGTAGTCCTCGTGCTCGGAGTGGCAGATCACGGGGACCTTCACGCCCGGGTTGAAGGCGATGAGGCTATCCGGGTTACCCGCCTTGGCCGCGGCGGCGAAGCTCGCGAAGTTCGGCGCGTCGGGGCTCCGGTACATGACGTCGGCATTGTAGGCGCCATCGATCCACCAGCCGTGGCAGCCCGTGCCCCAGCGGAGCGACCACTCGCGGATGACCGCCTCCCAGTTGCGCTGGAACTCGGTCATGCGGTCATCGACGCCCGGGACCGGCGTGTACAGTTCCGGGTGGAAGCCGATCCTGTGCGGGTCCCACGGCGGCGTGCATTCCAGGCGCTCGATGGCCTGACGATCCAGCGCGGGCGCGGAGCTGGTGAAGTAGACCATCATCCGGATGCCGCGCGGGCTGAGTTGCCGGATCAGATCGGCGACGAGGTCCCGCCGCGAGCAGCGGCTCGGCGAATGCCCGACGAGGGAGTCGTACGTCTCGTTCGGCGAGAGGTAGAAGCCCGAGTTCTGCCCGAGGGTGATGAAGAAGTACCCCGCCCCTGCCTCCTCAAGCTGATCGGCGAGGCCCTGCACGTCGAACGCGTCGACTCGCCGGTTCCAGTCCTCCGGGGCGAGGTCCGGCACCTGCGTGTTGCTGGCGGCGTCCGCCAGGTAGTGGACGAATACGCCCCACTTCGCCTCGCGGAACCAGTCTGTGTTGGCTCGCATCAATGGCCTCCTTCGCGGAAAAGAGGGACACCATACTCATTTCGCGAGACGTCTGCGAAATGAGTATGGTGTCCCTCTTTTCCTACGTGAGCAGTGCCCGCGCCTTCCCGACCGCCGACTCCACCAGAGCCTCCAGGATCCTCTCACCCAACCCCGGGTTCGCGTCGGCGATGTGCGTATAGACCTCTGGCGAGTTCGCGCGGAGCTGGGACGGGAGAGAGCTGTCGGCCAGGTGCGGGAGGCGCGAGAGATCGACCCACTCGGGGCGGATGGCCATGACGAGGGAGGTCTCCCAATGCGTGCCGTGGCCGCCGGAGAGAGGGTCCGCCTGCTGCAGCTCGGTCAGGAAGTCGCCGAGGAGGCCTACCGTGCCGCCGCCGTAGAAGCGCATGTCGCCGATTCGGCCCTGGTGGCGCTGGTGGAGGCCCTGGAGGAGCAGATCGGCGGGCCAGTGGCCGCCGAGCGCGAGACAGGCGCGGAAGCCCATGTCGGCAAGCGATTCGAGTAGCTCCGTGTAGACGAGCTCGCAGGCCTCGCGGCTGATCCAGAGGCTCGGCGGGAAGAGCCTCTCCGGGTCGGCAAGGCGGAGTTGCTCCCGCGAGTAGCCGGGAATGCCTGCGGGCGCGAGGGGCACGCGCGGGAAGACGATGCCGCCGACGATCTCCGCCGTACGGAGGCAGACCTCGTAGCATTGGACGTAGTCAGTGCCGAGGGCGTTGTGCAGGCCATGCTCCTCCATCGCACCCGCCGCCCAGTAGGCGATCGGCGCGCGCTCGAACTCAGCCATGAACTCCTCGGGCAGCAGTTCCTCCCAGCGATGCGTGCTCTTCATGCGTTGTGGGCCTCCGTTCAGGCGCGGACAGGCAAGAATGCCCTTTTCCCTGCGGCTACGGCGGACAGGCAAGAATGTTGATTGCCAGCATGCGTAACGCTCGTTACGATGGGTGGGAATGTGACAGAGGAACAGCCTCCGCTGCCCCAAACCACCCACTACATCCTAAATGAGCGCCTTTGGTGCCGTTGATGATGTCAACGGGCATCTCACGCACCCATCGCGTCTAGGGATGCTCCACGTCTGGAGCGGGCCTCAATGATGAGCAAGCGTTACGCTGGTTTGGCAAACCACAGGAATGCCTGTCCTCCTGCTATGGCGCGGGGTCGAACCAGGCGGCCTCGGTGAGGGACAGATAGGGCGGGACGCCGATCAGGTCCACGCCGATGTCGCCTGCAGCCCAGAGGACGACGCTCCAGAACTTCCCCGCGTCTGCAGCGGCGGGCCGGATGACGATCTCACCGAGTTCCGGGTGGGTCGGGGGGATCGGCTGGCCCGGCGGGGCTCCCGCGATCAGCGCGGCACCCGGGTTCGCATCCTGGTGCTGGCCCGCGATCTGCCCGCCGGGTGTCAGCACCACCGCGCCATACCCGCCTGTGTGCACACCGACCAGCTTCAGGCGGAACTCGGTTGTGCCTGCGGGGACGAGGAAGTGGAACTTCCCCTTGCCCACGCCGCCGATGCGGAACTCGGGGCCGGTCTGCATCACGACTCGGAGATTCGCGCCGCTCAGCGTCCAGACGCCCCGCTGGTCGTCGTTGACCACAACCTTGAACCAACCGCCCGGCTTGCCCTTCAGTTCGCAGCGGAACTGATGGGGGCCATCCGTGCTGAAGGTGTCCTGGCCGACGGGCGTGCCCGCGGCGTCAAGCACCTGAAGCGTGCCGGTGGGCGAGCGCTTCGTCATGGCGCCGTGAGGCTTGCGCTCCGCAAGTAGCTCCGTCTTGCCGACGGTCAGCTCCACGAAGAAGACCTTCTCATCAGGGGCGCGCACCGAGTGCCGTGTGGCGTCGGGGGTCTTGGCCATGATGCCCGCGTACCAGACCGGGTCGCCGCTCAGCACGTTGGCGCCCTTGTCCGGCCGGGCCTTGGCGTAGTGCTCCTGAAGCAGGGCGAGTGTTCCCCCCGCAAAGTGGAGTTGCTGGCCCAGTGACTTGCCGAAGCTCTGCCCCCCGCCGACCGCCACGGCTGTCAGCGACTCATCCACGATGCGCCAGAGCCTATCGTCGTTGGTCAGGTTGGCCACGTAGGCCAGGGGTTGGATGATGAGCATGTTGAGGCCGGTGGTCGGCGGGTACAGCGGCGTTGCGTCCGTCGTCGCGGAGTACGGCCAACCACCGGCCCCTTCGTCCCAGGACTTGGCCACCCATTGCGCGCCGGAGGTGAGCGACTTCTCGACCGCGGCGTCGTGGACCGCCTCGTCGTAGGCCTGCATGCCGCCGAGGAGCACGCCGATGAGGAACAGGTTGTTGCCGACGACGTTGGGCTGTTGGTTGCTGTGGTCGAGCGGCAGGATGTGCGGCCAGGCGCCGCCCTGGTCGAGCTTCTGCTCCTTGAGGGCCACCGCGGCGATGCGGCCGGCTGCTCCCAGGTACTCCGGGTCGTACGTCTGCTGGTAGATTGCCATGATCGACTTCAGCGACCAGCCTGCCGACCGCTCGTGCGTGCCGAGCGCCTGGAACGTGGGCGACATGGCCCAGGTAACATGCTCTCCGAGTTCCAGCGTGCTCTGCATGATGTCTGCCTCGCCGGTGAGACACCAGGCGTCCACCATCCCGTCCGCCCAGTTGTGACCGTTGGCGCCCGTGACCATGCCGTCGTAGCGCGTCTCCCACGTACCATGTGTCGTGCGCTCCGTCCAGGCTCCGGTGTGGCCGACCGAGTGCGGCACCATGCCGCCGACGTAGAAGGCGTCGGGGTACGCGTGGATGATGTCCACATCCGCCTGGTGGCGCGCAGCGACGAGAGCCCAGCGGAAGTACTCCCGGTTTCCGGTGCGCAGGAACTGCTGGAAGAGCCCGTGGGCGAGGTCGTACTCGTTGTTGCCCCAGTTGCGCCCGCGCTCGCCGTACCAGTCCCCGTAGTTCAGGAACCCGTACTCGCGGGCGCGCTCCTTCTGGGTCATATAGGCCCTGAAGCCGTCGGCCGCGTACTTGTCCCAGACCGCAAACTGCTTCTCCAGCGGCGCCGCGATGCGTCCGAGCGCGCGGGTCTTCGCGTACCACTCGGCAGGCAGGACAGGCACGACGGGCTTGTTGGCGTCGGCGTACGAAGCCTCGGGCGCGGCCTGCGGGTCGAAGTCGAGCGTGAGGCGCTCGGTGAACGCCATCCCCCACTTCAGCCGGTACTTGCCGCTGCACAGGTTGAACAGCAGGTAGTGCGGCAAGTCGGTGCCGTAGTCTGGGCCGGGCTGGACCGGGAGCAGCTCGATCCGCGCCTGCTGGCCGTCCGCGCTCAGGCCCTTGGGCCAGCGCTGCCAGAAGTCGTGCAGGGCCACGGTCACCGTGCCCCTGCCGCCGCCGCAGCGCATGACGCCCGGCGCGCGCCCCGAGGTCGTGGTTCCGGCCTCGGTGGTGAGCAGGCTCTGCTGGTCGTCCTTCTGGAACAGGCTGAGGGTCTTGGCGTCACGGGCCTGCAGCTTGCCGGCGTCGTCGGTGAGGTAGACCGAGGACTGCTTCAGCCCGCCTGTCGGCACGAGAGGCAGGATCAGGGAGGTGAAGTCCGTGAACTCGGTCTTCAGGTAGTCATTGAGGTGCGTCCAGGCGACCGTCACGCGCGAGGAGCTCGCGCGGAAGGTCAGCCGCGCGAGGTACCGCATGTACGTCTCACCGTCAGCGGCGGCGTAGCGCCCCTCGACGCGGACGACGACCTTCTGCGGCCCTTGCTCCTCGATCGCCATGCTGTCCGGCGGCAGGCCGCTGCTGGCGAAGACCTTCCCGTGCTCATCGACGAACACCATGCCCTCAGGGCTGGGCTCCAGGGCCTCCTCCTCGGCGGCGAACTTGCCGTCACCGTTGGCGTCGAAGGCGACCTCGCGGAAGAGGTTGAAGCGCTGCTTGTCCAATACGGCCCGCAGCGGGCCGGTGACGACCGTGACCTGGCCCGCCTCGTCACTGACCTTCAGAGGAGTGGGGCTTGCCGCCCGTTTCACCGAACTGCCCAGCTCGATGGTGCAAGACCGGTCTTCGCCCGGCTTGAGGTCGGCAGCGAAGTCCACAAGCACCCACTTGAGGCTGCCATCCGGCCAGAACGCGGTCGCGGTGAACTGAGCGGGAATCTCACGACCCTCCGCGCCGAGAACGCGGAGTTGGGTCAGGTCGAACACGCCGCCCTCGGGGCAGGGGAAGCCGAAGCTGATCGGGCTGGCCGGCCGCGCGACGCCCGCGTCTTCGAGTAACGACACGGGCACAGAGACGGTGCTCAACGAGCCCGCCTTGCCTGGTTGCTTGCCTGAAGCGCTGAAGGTGGGTCGCGGACAGGGGCGGCCGGGCTTGAAGGGCTGGGCGGGGGTGACCTGCTCGGCACGCAGGCCTTTGTCCTCCAGCTTCTCGTACTTCACGAGGTCGTCGTGGTAGCGGTAGTCGTCCAGCGTGCGCAGATCGCTGTCGCGCCCGGGAGCCAGCGCCGGCGCCTGTGCCGTCCCGCGAGGGAGCTGCGCCACGTGGTGCGGAGTCGAGTCGCCTCGCCCGTCGCCGCGCTGGGACAGGAGGTGGATGCCGAGGGGGATGGGGTCGCTGTCCGGCAGGGGGGTGTCGAGAGTCACGTACAGGGCCCCACCCACGCGCGCGCCGCGGATCGCCGTGTTCCTGTCCGAGTACGCCGCGTTGTGGAACGAGGGGCCGACCTGCTGGTTGTTGAGCACGACCATGAGATCGACGCCACCGTGGTACTGGTCCTCGCGACCGGTGGCGGGGTTGTTGTCCAGGTCGAGGTAGATGATGAAGGTGGCGCCCGCGAAGTCCGGCGGCGCGGCGAAGCCGACGCGGAAGAGCACCCGCTGCCCGCCAATGTGGGCCGCTTCCAGCGAGACGATGTCGGGGGCGTTCACGAGGGCCTGCTCGGATGTGTAGCCCTCCTCTTTGCTCGTGGTGACCGCGATGAGCTTGTCGGTCGCCCCCGGCGGCAAGCCGAGGCGCTGGAGAACCTCAGGGCTGAGGCTCTCGGTGTTCGGCGGTTGGGCAGAGGCCCCGGTAGCCCAGACCAGCACAGCCAACGCCGGCGCGCAACGCAACATGGCAGTCCCCTCTCTCACCTGATGACCAGCGTCTCGACGACGCGGATCGCGTAGTCGGCCGGGTAGCGCTCGATGGCGGTGCCGGGATCCTCAGGCGCGAGGCAGCCGCAGCGGATCGTCACCTTGCGCGGGTACGGCGGGCCGACGCGGAAGTAGGCCGTGTTCTCATAGAACCCCATGTAGTAGCCGCCGTAGTACCCCTCGCTCAGCTCGCGGAGACAGTCGAGCGCGCTCTGGATCTTCCCCGGCGCGATGTCGCCGAACTCCACGCCGGAGGCCTTCCCAAGCACCAACAGCGACCAGATGCTCGGGTGCGTGCCGTTGAGGTTGTCCGCCCGCTGCCGCTTGACGAGCTGGTCCTTGAAGCTCTCGACGTTCTCGTCGTCATCCCACCATTCGCAGATGTTGTAGCCCCGTGGAGCGCACCCGCTGCCGACGACCGTGACCGCCAGGATCGGCTGCTCCTCGGCGATGGTCAGAGAGCCGTCGTTGGCCTTGAACTCGATGCCCTTGGTGGGATCGATCTCGTAGAAGTTGCCCACCTCTACGTTCGGGTACATGAAGGGCGTCGCGTAGACGTGCCGCTCGGCCTCCGAGATGACGTCACGCTCCCGCCCGGGGCCGAATTGCCGTCGCTGGTCCTCGGTGAACCGCTCGTAGAGTGGCAGGTGATCCATGCGGTTGCTCCTCTCGCGAAGGTCACGTTCGTCGCCAGCCACGGGCGCCATGAATGGCGCCCCTACCCGAGGAACATCAGCGTCGCCGTCATGTAGGGGCACGATTCAGATTGCGTTGAGAAAGTGCCCCTACGGACGAGTCGGTTGGTTAGGCACGGGCCGGACAGGCCCGGATCGGGTCAGG
>Ga0194125_10005464_pt1 | contig 19274 bp, 17 predicted proteins | sample TA2KigC250mmetaG_FD_148626 | JGI IMG/M metagenome (GOLD analysis project Ga0194125, IMG submission 148626) | Freshwater microbial communities from Lake Tanganyika, Tanzania - TA2015034 Kigoma Deep Cast 250m | ecosystem: Environmental > Aquatic > Freshwater > Lake | place: Tanzania: Lake...
CTTGTTGTTTAAGATATGATTCTAATTTAAGTCGCGTTTCATACTCCTTACCGATATTATAAGGTGGAGAAGTTACAATAAGCTGTATACTTTGGTTTGGAATTTTTTTTAAAAATTCTAAACAATCGCCAGAATAGACTACAATGTCCTCTGATATAAGAAAGTTTTCAGAAATCTTTCGCGTATCGAACATAAACCTAACTTAACAAGAAAAAGGCATTTAGTCAACCGAATCATAGGATACGATTGTTAAGATAACATCCTGAGAATAATAAATTAAATCTCTTACCGCCGCTCCAACCGCACCACGCATTCGATGTGGGCCGTGTGGGGGAACAGATCGAAGGGTTCCACGGCGGCGATGTCATAGCGTTCCTGGAGCAGGGCCAGGTCCCGGGCCAGGGTGGCGGGGTTGCAGGAGACGGCGATGATCCGCCGGGGGGCGATCTCCAGGAGGGCCTTGATGACCTGGGGGTGCATCCCGGCCCGGGGCGGGTCGGTGATGACCACGTCCGGGGGGCGGTGGTGAGAAGAAGTGATGGCCTCCCGCAGGCAGTCCTTCAGGTCTCCGGCCAGGAACTGGCAGTTGTCCACCCCGTTGAGGCGGCTGTTGGCGTAGGCATCCTGGATGGCGGCCTCCAGCAACTCAAAACCCACCACCCGGCGGGCCCGGTCGGCCAGGCAGAGGGCGATGCTGCCGGCGCCGCAGTACAGGTCCCACACCGTCTCCCCGCCGGTGAGCTCCGCCAAGCGGATGACCGCGTCGTAGAGGGCCTCCGCCGCCCTGGTGTTGGTCTGAAAAAAGGAACCCGCGGAAATGCGGAAGCGCCGCCCTGCCAAGCGCTCCTCGATGAATCCTGGACCCCACAGGGCGCGCTCCCCCTGACCCTGGGCCACCTGGGCCTTTTTGGCGTTCACGGAGTGCACCAGGGTGGTGATGGCCGGGAAACGCTCCCGGAGGTAGGCTCCCAGGGCATTCACCGCTTTGGGGTCCTCCTGGTCCGTGGTGATGAGGTGCGCCAGTGTCTGGCCGGTGTTCTTCCCCTCCCGGAGCACCAGGAAGCGCCAGAAACCCGTATGTCGCCGGGTGTCATAAACGGGGAGGCCGCTGGCCCGGACCCGGTCCCGGACCGCTGTCACCAGATCACCTGTCTGGGATGATTGCAAATGACATTCCGTCAAGTCGAAAACCCGCTGGAAGGACCCCGGGGCGTGCAGACCCAGGGCGCCCCCGGCCTCGTGGGGGTTTTTGCCCGCAGCCAGCTCCTCGGCCGGCAGCCAGGGCCGGGGGGCAAAGGTGAACTCCATTTTGTTGCGATAATAAAACTGCTCCGGGGAGGCGCAGGTGGGCCGGATGTCTTCGGGGCGCAGGCCGGCCAGGTGTTCCAGACATTCCTGCACGTGTTGCCGCTTCCAGTGCAGCTGCGCCTCGTAGGCCAGATTCTGCCAGGGGCAGCCGCCGCAGAGGCCGAAGTGGCGGCAGCGGGGAGGAGTGTAGGCCGGGGACTGCTCCAGCAGCTCAATCACCCCGGCCTCGGCGAAATGGGCTTTCTTCCGGGTGAGGCGGACCCGCAGCCGCTGGCCGGGAAGGGCCCCCGCCACGAACACCACCAGGCCGTTTATCCGGCCCAGGGCCTTGCCGCCAAAAGCCAGTTTGTCGATGTCAAGGTCGACTTCGGCACCCTTGGTGAGGGCAGGGGCGGGACTTAACTCATCTTTTCTGGTCACGTAATTCTATCTGGGGCAATGGAAATTTATTTCCCTTTTGGATAGGCTCTGCCGCGAGGTCGGATGGCTATGATTGTCACTATGAGACTACTATCATCTACCTCAAAAAAAATGCGTCTATCTCCTACTCTAGAATATCTTTGCCCTGGAAAGGTTATTACTTTATCTGTGATACGAGGTGCATAAGGGTCAACACTTAGCTCATCAAATCGCCTCTGAAGCCGCTGTTCAGTTTTTCTGTCCAGCCGGTCAAGTTCTTTGCAAACTTCCTTGGACAGGATAAGAGTATAGTTCACAGACGCTTGCCACTCCGATACTCTTCCAATGTCAATGAACGGCCTTGACGAATCTCCTCCAGTCCTCTTTGTATTGCCTCAATATCCTCCGGGGAAAGGTATTGATCGTCATAATCAGCCTCGGTAATTCGGTCATAGAGAATATCCAGGAGACTAAGGAGAAGATCGCCATCCGGGCCATGGACGACGGCAGAAAATTTATTGATCAATTCAGGTTGAATGGTGTTCTCCATAAGTTTGCCTTCTTTATCTGGTTATCCCTTAAATATTATCCCCGCGTAGCCCACGAAACTGTTATCCGGGCGGATGTCATAGCTGGTGTAGTAATCCACCAGGTGGCCCTGGGTGGCTCCCATGGCTTTGGCGGCGCTGATGGCGGCCGCGGTGGCCCCGGCGCTGCAGGAACTCTGGTCTCGGGCGGCGGCCTCCAGGACCCCGGCCGCGTCCAGATTCAGGGCCCGGTCCACGTATAGTTTGTCATTCACTTCCTTGACCCATTTAACTGCGGCGGGGCCGTAGCCTTTAGGGGCCCAGCCGTAGTTGGGGCCGTAGTGGGTGAGGTCCGAGGAGCCGAAGGCCAACAGGGAGAGGTTCAGTTCCCGGGCCACCTGGACCACGGCCTGGCCCAACTGCATGGCCTGGGGGGAATGGGGGGCCCGCACGGCCAGGAGCCTGGCCTGGGGGAAGAAATACTTGACCATGGGGATGTTAATTTCAATGGTGTTATCGCCGGGATACTCCGGGGCGCAGGGGATTTTCTGCTGCAAGGGTTCGTACATCATAGTGGCCAGGGGGACGTTCCCCAAGGGCGTCTCCCAGGCATCGTCCTGCACCAGGAGCGGCGGCGAGTTGCCCCCGAGATGGCCGCCGAAAAGGCAGACGACCTGGGGTTGCAGGGTCTGCGCGGCCAGGAAGAAGACCTGGGCCGCCAGTTTACCGGAAAAATACCACCCGGCATGGGGAACAACGCCACCTGCCACGGTGACGCCGACTGGCAGGGGTTTGACCCCGGCCACATAAGCAGCCAGTTCGCTCTGAACCTGCCGACCGGAGCCGGGATACCAGCCCATGGGCAGGGTGCGGGGACGGACGTTCATGGCAGCCTCCACTATCAGAAAATAAAGTGGTCAGTGGTCAGTGGCCAGGGGCTTTAGAAAATGAACATTTTGGCCAAGATTCGATTAACTCCCTAAAATTAGTTAAAAACTAACTTCCTTTAGCTCCTTCCTCTTCGAGGGGCGAGGGGAATGATGAGGAAGCTATGGTCTTCTCCGGTTAATAACTGCCGGGGACGTCCTGGCGCCGCCCCGGGGAGTTAGTCGATGTCCAGGTGTTTGATAAGAAACTCTTCCAGCTGGTCATTGATATCCAAAAAGATGGGGGTGTATTCCTCCTCCTTGGGGAATACTTTCTTGAACTTGAGGTGGTGCGTTTCGCCGTGCAGGGTGATGAGATACTCGGGCAGACCGCTGCTGCTGGAGAGCAGGGTGACCTCGATTTCTTCTGTCATATCGGCGATATTGACGAACAAGGTCTGCTTATTGCCCCGGAGCGGACCGATGGCCTCGAGCCGGGCTCCTATTTCCTCGCCTTTGAGGGTCAGACTGAGCCCCCGGGGGATGGCAGGGGCCGGACGGGCCGCAGGTGCCGGGGTTGCGGCGGCGGCAGGTGTTTTGGCCGGGGGAGGGGCCGCCTGTTTTTTGGACCTCAGATGGAAGAAACGCTGGGCCTCATCGGGAAAGAGGGTATAGGTCAGGATGTCCTCTTCCTGGGTGAGGCCGGGCAGCTGCCGCAGCCGGCCTTCCCAGGCGTGTTTCCGTTCCGCCTGCCGGGCGTTCAGAGCTAATTGCCGCAATTCTTCGTTGGCTATGGCGTAGAGGGGGCCGTAGCGTCCCTTAATCAAATCCTCCATGTCTTCCGTAAGCTTTTTATAGCGCTGCCCGGCCTGGACATTGCTTATGGCCTGATCGCCGATGATTTCCAGGATCCGGCCCTTAAGAGGCAAAAAGCCCAGATCGCCCCAGACCCGGTGGGCTTCCTTGCAGGCTACCATCAGCCGGTCCCGGGCATTGCGGCGGCGCAGCGTCTCCTTGATATACTCTTTCAACATCACCGGCACATAACCTTCCTCGGCGGTGTCCTCCTTTTTACGGGGCAAGGTTTCCTGGTAGCGGCGGCTGGCCTTTAAGGCCTGGAGATACTCCGCCATGGTGTCCAGAGCGCCTTTGTCCACCTGGGGATCGTAGGAGGTGCCCTCCAGAGAGGCCAAGAGATTTTCCACGGCCGGTGGGCCATCGGCCCAGGCCAGGGGGCCCAGCAGGGTATCCACCCGCTCCACCCCGGCCCGGATACCCACGAGATAGGCCTCCACGGCTTTTTTGTGATTATCGTGCAGGTGCAGTCGCAGAGGTTGGTGAAAGTGCCATCTGTAGGTGGTGACCAGGGAAGCTACTTTATCAGGAGTCATGATGCCAAGATTATCATTAAAGCAGATGGCGTCCGCGCCCAGGCTGATCAGGTCCTCGGCCAGGCGCAGGTAGTCCTGCTGGCTGACCGCCGGGTTGGGCGAAAACAACACCGTGGCCTCCACCATTTTGCGCAGTTCCTTGGCCATGGAGATGGCCAGCCGCATGTTTTCCAGATCGTTGAGCTGGTCGTAAATGCGAAAGATGTCGATTCCCAGAGAGGCGGCCCTGGCCAGAAATTTGCGTACCACTTCTTTGTGGAACGGTTTGAAGCCCACCAGCATCTGGCCCCGGACCACCATCTGCAGGGGGGTATGGCGTATGGCCCGGCGCAGTCTTTTCAAGCGCTCCCAGGGGTCTTCCTGCAGTTCCGTGAGGGCGGCGTAGAAGGTTGAGCCACCCCAACAGTCGATGGAGTAGAATCCCACCCGATCCAGAAGCTTACCCAGACCGGTAAGGTCATCCTGATGCAGCTCCTTGAGGACAAAATTCTCCACCCCATCTCGCAGCGTCGTATCCGTTATACGCACCGGTAGCAGCATTACTTCATTTCCGTATAAAAATAGTTCATTTCGAAAAAGAGGGCCGCAGCCGCCACATAATAAATGTCAAAGGGCTCCTTCACGTCCTCGTAAGTCAATTCCTGAATCTTTTTTTCCATATACTCGGTGGTGTATCGGCCGCTGCGAAATTCTGCGTCCTTGACCAGTTTTTTATACAGGGGAATGGTGGTTTTGACTCCCCGGATAATATACTCGTTCAGGGCCCGGCTCATGCGGTCCACGGCCTCTTCCCAGGTGTTACCCCAGGCGCACAGCTTGGACAACAGGGGATCGAAATAGGGAGGGATTTCGTAGCCCCCGAAAATGCACCCGTCCAATCGGATGCCGACGCCGCCGGGAGATAGATACTTGGTGATCTTTCCGGGCGACGGGAAAAAATTATTGCGGGGATCCTCGGCGTTGATGCGGCACTGAATGGCGTGTCCCCAGAACCTGACGTCCTCCTGGGCGCAGCATAAGCGTTCCCCCGCGGCCAACTTAATCTGCTCCTTGACGATATCGATGCCGGTAATGATTTCCGTGATGGTATGCTCCACCTGGATGCGGGTGTTCATCTCCAGAAAATAATAATTCAGATCCTGGTCCACCAGGAATTCCACCGTGCCCACGGTGTGGTAATCGATCTGCCGGGCCGCCTTCTTGGCGATTTCCCCCATGGCTTCCCGTTTTTCCGGGGTGAGCACCAGGGAGGGGGCGATCTCGATGAGCTTCTGATGCCGCCGCTGGATGGAGCAGTCTCGTTCCCCCAGGTGGATGACATTGCCGTATTTATCAGCCATCACCTGGAGTTCGATGTGTTTCGGGTGGGTGATGAACTTTTCCAGGTACACCGCCTCATCCGCGAAGGCCTTCTTCGCTTCGGCCCGGGCAATGGTCAGATTGTGCCGCAACTCCTCTAAAGTGGCCGCCAGCCGCATCCCCTTGCCGCCGCCCCCGGCCTTGGCCTTGATCATCACAGGATAACCGATGTCCTCGGCCCATCGGGCGGCCTCATCCTCGGTCTGGATCACCGGTGAACCCGGCACCAGGGGGACGCCGGCCACGGTCATGGTTTCCCGAGCCCGGATTTTATTGCCCATGGCCCGGATGGCTGTGGAGGTCGGCCCGATGAAGGCTATTCCCGCTTCCTCGCAGGCCTGGGCAAAACGCCAGTTTTCGGAAATAAAGCCGTAGCCCGGGTGAATGGCGTCCGCGCCGGACCATTTAGCCACCTTGATGATCTGGTCGTAATCCAGATACCCGGCAATGGGGCCGGGCGTCACCAGAATGGCCTGGTCCGCCTTGGTGATGTGCAGGGCGTTGGCGTCCTGCTCGGTGAAGATGCTTACCGTGGCGAGGCCCAGTTCCTTGCAGGCGCGAATAATCCGGATAGCGATCTCACCCCGGTTGGCCACCAGAACTTTCTTGAACATGGTATTATGCCTTTCAAAGGCGATTATATACTAATTTATTCCTATTTCGCAAATTATTGTCAAGGCTTTATGGCTGGTGAAGGGTGAGAGGATTTTTAGAATGGGTGAATGCAGGTGACGGATGGCCTCCACTATTTCGCTCTTGCCGATGTTGTTGGGCCCGGTGATCACCGTCACGCCTGGCGACAGCTCGATCTCGGAGGCCCGGTGGGCCATGAAGTTTTGAATGCGGATTTTTCTGATCATCACCTGTTGGTCAGGAAAAGGTTTCCGGAAGAAAGATTCTCTTGACAGCTTTTTCCCCTGCCTGAAATGAAGTTGGGGGGACTCCATGATTGTGTTCCTGAGCCTTAGGTATCAAGGCACAGCTCTGAACACTGAAGCGTTTCCAAGTTCAACTCGGGAACGAGGCAAAAACTTGACAACGAGGTAAAGCTGGCCGCCTCCCATGAGAGTCTTAGGAACACTCGTACCTGGTCATGGCTTCGTCTCGGAGTTCCCGGCGCAGCACTTTGCCCACCAGGGTTTTGGGGAGTTCCTCCCGGAATTCGATGATGGTGGGAACCTTATAGGCTGCCAGGCGTTCCCGGCAGAAATCCAGGAGTTCCTCGGCGGTGGGGGTCAGGGGAGGCTTGGGGACCACGATGGCCATGACCGTCTCGCCCCGGTAGGATTGGGGCACCCCGAAGACCACGGCGTCCTGCACGGCCGGGTGTTGGTGCAGGACCTCTTCCACCTCCCGGGGAAAAATATTAAAGCCGCTGGCGATGATGAGATCTTTTTTCCGGTCCACGATGTAAAAAAAGCCGTCTTCGTCCATTCTGGCCAGGTCGCCGGTGTAAAACCAGCCGTCCCGGATGGCGAGGGCGGTCTCTGCGGGATTCTCCCAGTAACCGGACATGACCTGGGGGCCACGCAGGAGGAGTTCCCCCACCTCGCCCACGGGGAGATCCCGGCACCCGGTCTCAGCGTCCACAATCCGGCATTCCGTATCCGGGAAGGGGAGGCCGATGCTGCCGTTTTTTCTCGGGCCGGCAATGGGATTGAGGTGGGTGACCGGTGAGGTTTCCGTCAGGCCGTAGCCCTCGATGATCCGCCCCCGGGTCAGGTTCTCGAACTGTTCCTGCACGTCCTGGGGCAGGGGCGCTGAACCGCTGATACAGCCCCATAGGGAGGAGAGATCATAGCGATTTATCCTGGGGTGATGAATAAGGGCGATGAAAATGGTGGGCACCGCGGGAAATACCGTGGGGCGGTATTTGTGGATGGTCTTTAGGACGCTGCCGGCCTCGAAGCGGGGCAGCAGAATAATGGCCCCGGCCAGGTTGAGGGGCCAGTTCATGGCCGCGGTCATGCCGAAGACGTGAAAGTACGGCAGCACGGCCAGGACCCGTTCCCCGCCGGGACGGCAGTGGGGCAGCCAGGCATTGATCTGCAGGACATTGCTCACCAGATTGCGGTGCGTCAGAACCGCAGCCTTGGGGAGGCCGGTGGTGCCACCGGTATACTGCAGCACGGCGATATCCTGGCTCCTGGCGGCCAGTGGGGGCGGGGCGGCATCCTCACCCAGGAAATCTTGCCAGGAAAGCTGGTCCAGATCCCGGCGGGCCCCCACCTGATGCTTATCCCGCCGGGCTTGATAGGTATAAAACCAATTCCAGGGGCGGGGCAGATAGTCCGCCACCGAGGCCACTATCACCTGCTGCAGGGTCAACTCTTCTCGGAGTTTCTGGAGTTTAGGAGCCAGATGGTCCAGCACCACCGCCATGGCGGCCCCGGTGCGCTGCACCTGGTCCAGGATTTCCCGGGGCGCAGCCAACGGATTGATCATCACCACCACGGCCCCTAAATGCAGGGCGGCGTAATAGATGATTACGGTCTGAGGGCAGTTAGGCATCAGGATGGCCAGACGCTGGCCGGGTTTTAGACCGAGGCGGGCCAGCCCCCCGGCAGCCCGGACAACTGCCTGGTGCAGGCTGCGGTAGCTTATTTTTCTGCCGAAAAAAATAATGGCTGGATTATCCGGAAATTGTGCGGCGGCCTGTTGGAATAATTCGGGCAGGGAAAGCTCTGGTATGTCCAGGCTGGGGGAAACCCCGGGGTCATAGCGGCGGCGCCAGATAAAAACGGTAGTCAAAGATTAGCCTCACTTAAGAGGGAAAATCAACTATTGAGGAACTAAAATAAATTTTTAATCCTCACCCCGACCCTTCCCCTCGAAGGAAGAGGGAAATAGAAACCGGGATTTGTACATACCAAAATAAAATAACTTTTGGGGTTAGGATGAGGAGGCTCGAGGTGAAGCCTTATTTCCCTCTCAGGAATAATACTTACTCTGCGTATAGCCTTTTCGTGCCGGTAATGAGGCGATGCAGGTGGAACAGGTTGCAGCCGCAGACGTGTTCGATACACATGCCGGATTCCCGCATGACCTTAAGGACATCCAGATCCGTGGTAAAACCGATGCGGACAAACAGGGGGGCCAGGACATCCTTGGCTTTTTCCAGGAGGTGGCCGTTCTCCCCCCGGGAGTGCTGGACCGCGATAATCTGGCCGCCGGGGCGGAGAACACGCAGAATTTCCTGGCAGAGCTTGTGGGGGTCGGGAACGGTGGTGATGACATAAGAGGCGATAACTGCGTCAAAACTGTTGTCCAGGAATGTGAGGTTACAGGCATCCATGACGAACAGTTCCACCTTATGCCCATTCCGGCAGGTATCCAGGCGTTTGTGGGCTTTTTTGATCATGCCCTCGGAAATATCGATACCTACAATATGACTGTGGGGGGGATACAGTTTTAAACTGGAACCGGTGCCGATGCCTATTTCCAATATTTTCTGGTGCGGCCGGGAGGAGAGGTATTTGAAAGCTTCCCGTCTGCCGGGCTCCAGAATCTTCCCGAAGACATAATCATAAAACGGGGAATAGAAAGAATAGAGCCGCTCCATGTATTGGCCATTGATTGTCGTTTTGATTTTCTTCATCTTGCAGCCTCGCTTCAGGGCGTTACGTTCGTGGAAGCAGACCTGTCTGCTCTAACAAGTCGCGAGCGTTCGGCTTTCAGCAAATACCATGGGTTAAATCAGGTATCCGACAACTCAGGAAATCAGTCACATGAGGATACCTTGATAAATTTCATTTTTAAGCTGACGGCTGAACGCTTTAAAAAATATTATTGTGCAGTTTATCGCAAATCAGGGTGAATTGTAAACTCAAACTTTGCACAAAATCAACGAAGTTTTTTAGAGTCCCCTGTTACCATTATCCTCTTACCGTCGGGATACACCAAATGTAAAAAATCATCAACTCTTTTTCATAAGTTAATTTCATTCGGGGCAGCCAGGCCTTCCGGGAGAAGTGGATAGGATTGATTCCCAAGGAATTGCCGAGATACTCCAGGCATCTTCTTGGGAATTATACCTCAGCCAGTAATAACTCCGGTCAGAAGCCAGAACGGTGAGAAAAGCGCCATCCGGTAAATAACCCCGTTCCACCACCGCCGCAACCTCGAGCCACCGGCCGCCCCAAAGAAACCGACGGGGCCGGTCAAAGAGTGTATGGCCGCTGGACCATTCAATCCGGGCAGTCATCGCTTTATCGCAGGTAGGCGAGTTCCGGGGGCAGGGGGATGCCTTTTCCCATGGTGTCTTCCCCGTAATTGATGCTGGCCAGAATTTTGATATCAGCCAACGCCCTGGCATCCCCCTGAAATTTGACCCGGGAGAGGTTTTCCCGGTGCACTTTGCCGCCGGCCCACTGTAAATCCAGGATGGAGCCGGCGTCAAAACGGTCATCCGAGACGATCATTTCCACCTGACCGCCGTAATGCTGCACGATTTTGGCCACCAGCATACAGGGGCGGCTGTGAAAACCCAGTTTCACGGGAACGCCGACGGTTATTTCGTCGTGCTGGATATTCTGATTCAAAAGACTTTGTGCTAAAGATTTTCCCTTGGAGAGAAATTCATTGCAATAAAAAACGGCGTAATTGATGATGGCATCCAATAAAAATTCGTTATGGACTAATTTGCACAACGCCTGCTGAACCTCAAGATAGACGCCCCTCCGGCCCACATCGAAGAGATGCCGTTCGAAATAATGGGATAAACGCCCGCTCAATTCCAGGAGATGCAGGGCTATGGAGATATGGTCCCGCAGGCTTTTAAACTTAATGCTGTCGCTGCGCCTGCTGTCCCTGCCGATATAAGTGTCATAGGAGGATTGCAGATTATGAATGATCATTTCATATTTGCGCAGAATTTCTTCATTGATTCTGGCCGGTATCAATGAACGCAGCTCCTCGGCCTGAAATCTTTTATAAAACCCCAGGCTCTCGAACTCCCGGACAATATTGAGATAGGCGGAGGTGATGCGGACGATATGCTGTTTTTCACCGTGCAGGTCCTGGGTGGTGATATCGAATTCGAGAAACCGGTTCGAGGACAGATTGGCAAAGTGCTCCCAGGCCAGGGTGGAGCGGGACAGCTTGAGATTTAAATGCCTGGTTTCGGCAATCAACTCTTGACAGAGGTTTATCAGGGTGTTAATCAGGAAACGGTGCACTAACTGGCTGGCAAAAATAAAGGAATTATCCGCCCCGATTTCATAGAACGAGATCCGGCTGACAATGTGCTTCATGGTAAAGGCGGCCCCGGAGAAATTCAATACCGAGGCCACGAGTTCCCGATACTTGTACCATTGTCGGTTGCTCTTGGCGCCGTGATAGTCCAATAAATCCTCCACTAACTTGGAAGCGTAAGCCAGGCGGGCAAAGAGGCGCTCGGTATCGGGAAGTTTATCCTCATGCTGAGAAACGAAAAATTGGCAAATGTCCAGTAGTTCATCGGCAAAATAATTCACCAGATTGATAAATTCGGTCTGAGAAATGGTTTCAGAATTCAGTCCCATGATTGCCTGCATACTTAGGAGTGGTGGAGCATACGCTGGGATCAGCGTTTGGCTCGAAAAGCTTCATCTAAGATTTTATACCCGGTGCAGGGGTTCGTAAAAGAAAAAAAAGTAGGCGTTCGATTATAACCAATCAGCCTCCCGGTGCCCTCTGGGCCTCTGTGGCAAAAATATAACCACAGAGACACAGAGGACACAGAGGTTTTATAGTCTCTAGTTATTTGGCGGACAGCTGAACGCTTAAAAATGATACCAGGGAGATATGCATGCAAAGAATCAAGACCGTGGAGATGCGTCGGGTAGTGGTCACCGGTTTGGGCCTGATCACTCCACTGGGAAATGACGTCCCCACCGTGTGGCGCCACCTGCTGGAGGGGCAATCCGGGGTTGGCCGGGTCACACACTTTGCCAGTGATGTAAAGGAATTCAGAGAGCGGTTCCGGGCGCCGGATGATTTTCCCCTCATCGCCGGGGAGGTAAAAGATTTCGACTTGAAGCAGATTTTAGCCGAACGCAAAAAAAACCTCACCAAAGAAGATAACAAACTCATCAAGTACACCGATAATTTTTCCCGCTACGCCCTGGCTGCCAGCTTGGAGGCGGTGAATAATTCCAAATTAGTCCTGGAGGAAGAGGACCCTGATCGCATGGGCATAATTATCGCCAGCGGTATGGGAGGGGTGGGTAGTTGGGAGGAGCAGCACGAAAACCTGTTATTGCACGGGGTGAAGAAAGTTTCGCCGTTCATCGTCCCGAAGCTGCTGCCGAACCTGGCGGCTGGGAATGTCTCCATCAGTTTTCAGGCTCGTGGCCCCAACGTGGCCCTGGCCACCGCCTGTGCCGCGGGGGCGCACGCAGTGGGCGCTGCCTTCCGCTCTGTGCAGATGGGTGAAACCGAGCTCATGGCCGCCGGAGGGGCCGAAGCGGCCATTACGCCCCTCACCGTCAGCGGTTTTTACCGCATGGGCGCCCTGGCCACCGGTTTTAATGATCGACCCACGGAAGCCAGCCGGCCCTTCGACCGCGATCGCCAGGGTTTTGTCATGGCGGAGGGGGCGGGCGTCCTGATCCTGGAGGAACTGGAGCATGCCAGACAACGCCAGGCCCCCATTTATGCCGAAATCATCGGATTTGGCATGACCGGGGACGCCCGTCATATAACCGATCCCGACATGAACGGGGCAGTGCGGTGCATGGGTATGGCCCTCCAGGATGCCCAGGTGCTTCCAGAGCAGATAGATTACGTCAACCCCCACGCCACCTCCACGCCCACCGGGGACCGGAACGAGTCCGCGGCCCTACGGCAACTGTTCAACTCCGACCGATCCTTTCCGTTGATCAGCGCCACCAAGTCCATGACCGGGCACCTTTTGGGAGCCGCCGGCGCGGTGGAGGCCATCTTCGTCATTCTCTCCCTGCTCCATGGCCGCATCCCGCCCACCATCAATACCACCGAGGTTGACCCGGAGTGTGCCGGACTGAACCTGGTCAGGGACGTTGCCCTGGACGTCCCTTTACGATATGCTCTCTCCAATTCCTTCGGTTTTGGCGGCACCAATGCCAGCCTGGTTTTCCAACGGTATGAGGAGTAGCTAATCCGCAACAATACGCAAAAACGGAAAATTGTATGAATCTGCCTGAAGTCCTGCGCGTGGTCCTGCTGAGAACCCGGCCCCAGATCGAACAAAGAACCCTTACGCAACCTTTTGGTCATGGGATCTGCCCCCAGATGGAGACGGTTCTCCTGGGACTGCCGCCCGGACTCTCAGCCGCCACCTGTCAAGAAATTCTCCGGAATCTGGGCGAACCGCCTTTTCACCTGATCCTGGATATGCGGGAAAAAAGTCCGGATGATCCGGGGTTGTCCGACCTCTCCGAGTTCGGGGGGGTGGTGGCGGGCCAGGCGGGCCCGGTGGTGTGGGAACTGCTCCAGCAGTGGCAAAAAACCTGCTCCACCGGAGAAATCCAGGCCGATATCATAGACAACGCCGCCGACGCTATTATCACCATTAATGAAGACCATATCATCGTGGGTTACAATCAGGGGGCTGAAACTATTTTCGGTTTTTCCCGGGACGAGGCCCTGGGCGCGGATCTGGAAATCATCATCCCGCCGCCGCACCGGGATAAACATAAAGAATATGTCCGGCGCTATATCGCCACCCGCACGCCACACGTCATCGGCAAGCACGTGCAGATGAACTGCCTGCGCAAAAACGGCCAGGAATTCCCCATGAGCATTTCCTTTTCGGTGGCGGACATCGGCGGCAACCTCTATTTCACCGGCATAGTCCGGGATATGAGCGAATATGTCGCCCTGGAGGAAAAGCTCCGCCAGAATGAAAGGTTGGCCGCGGTGGGCAATACCGTGTCCCAGATCGTCCACGAGATCAAAAACCCCTTAATGATTATCGGTGGATTCGCTCAACAGCTCCTCAAGGCCAAAACCCTGGACGCCAAGGGGCTGCAGAAACTGGCCATCATCGCCGAAGAGGTGAACCGCTTGGAAACCCTCATGGCCGAGATGAAAGATTATTCCCGGCCCCCGGCCCTGAAGCGGGAGGCCATTCAGATCGATCAGTTCATGCAGGAAATCGTCGAGTTCTATCAGGACTCCCTCCAGGAAAAGAACATCGAGCTGGTCCTGGAGGCCATCCCCCCCCTGCCGGCCTGTAATGTGGATAAACAGCAGCTCAAACAAGTGATGGTGAATCTGGTCAAAAACGCTGCCGAGGCCATGCCCGCCGGCGGCGTGATAACGATATCGGTGCAGCGCCGACCGCTCATCTGGAAATCGCCGTGGCCGATAACGGCGAAGGTATGACCCCGGAGGTGGTGGATAACATTTTTACCCCCTATTTTACCACCAAGTCCAGGGGTTCCGGCCTGGGCTTGGCCATTTCCCGCAACATCGTCAAGGCTCATAATGGCGATATCACCGTGTCCAGCCAACCCGGCAAGGGATCGGTATTCACCCTTAAACTGCCGCTGACGGAAATCGAAACCGGGGCATGTCCGATTTGAGCTCGCCACTTCTGAACGTCCGTGATTTGAAAACATCTTTTCATACCCCCGCGGGTCTGGCCCCGGCGGTGAACGGTGTCACCTTCAGCCTGCAATCTGGCGAAATCCTGGGACTGGTGGGCGAATCCGGTTGCGGCAAGACGGTGACCGCCCTCTCCATTCTCCGGTTGCTGCCGGAACACCTGAGCCGCCAGTCCGGCCAGATATGGTTTCAAGGCCGGGACCTCATGACCCTGAAACCGGCGGAAATGCTCCAGATCAGGGGGAACCGCATCGGTATGATTTTCCAGGAACCTATGACGGCTCTTAATCCGGTGTTGACCATCGGGGACCAGATCAGCGAAGTGCTGCGGCTGCACCGGGGTTTGAAAAAAACCGCGGCCCTCTCGGAGGCGGCCAGAGGCCTGGCCCGGGTGGGGGTCGCCGACCCGGAGCGACGGTTGCGCCAGTATCCCCATCAGCTATCCGGGGGCCTGCGGCAGCGGGCGCTCATCGCTATGGCCCTGGCCTGCGAGCCGCAGCTGGTGATCGCCGATGAACCCACCACGGCCCTGGATGTCACTATCCAGGCCCAGATACTGGCTCTTCTGTCCCGCCTGCAGACCCAACTACGGCTGGCCCTGCTCCTCATATCCCACAATCTCGGGGTGGTGGCCCAGATTACGGACCGGGTGGCGGTCATGTATGCCGGCATCATCGTCGAGGCCGCACCCACGCCTAAACTCTTTGCCAGACCGCGGCACCCCTACACCAGGGGCCTGTTAGCCTCGGTGCCCCGGATGAATTTCCAGGATAACCCGGAAAACCTGCAGGCTATTCCCGGCCAGCCTCCCACCCTCGGCGAACTGCCGGCCGGTTGCCCTTTTCAGCCCCGCTGCCCCCAGGCCTCTGTCGTCTGCTCCCAATCACCTCCCTGGATTCAGGTGGCCCACGACCATGGGGTCTGCTGCTGGCTCTGGCAGGATGGCAGGGGAGGGGAATCCCACCATGGAGAAGACCGTGCCTGAACCACTCCTGGTGGCCACCGATCTATATAAAATTTTTCCCCTGGCCGCCACCTGGTTCGCCCGGCGGCAGCTTTTGCAGGCGGTCACCGGGGTCTCCCTGTCCCTGCTGGCCGGGGAAACCCTGGGACTGGTGGGGGAGTCAGGCTGCGGCAAGTCCACTCTGGGCCGGTTATTGCTGGCCCTGATGCCCCCCACCCGGGGAGAGGTTCGGTTCGCCGGCCAAAACCTCTGGAAGCTCCCCAAAGACCGACTCCGCCAACTCCGCCAAAAGATGCAGATCGTCTTTCAGGATCCCTACGCCTCCCTCAACCCCCGGCTGACCATCCGCCATATCCTGGAAGAACCTTATATTATCCATAAGTTGGGTACTAAACAGCAACGTCTGGACTGGTGTGAAAAATTACTCCACGATGTGGGCCTGCCCTCGGAAGCCCTGCACCGCTATCCGCATGAGTTCAGCGGCGGCCAGCGCCAGCGTTTGGGCATTGCCCGGGCCCTGGCCCTCAGTCCCGAGCTCATCGTGGCGGATGAGCCGGTGTCAGCCCTGGATGTCTCCGTCCAGGCCCAGATCCTCAATTTATTCAATTCGCTGAAGGAAAAAATGGGGCTGACCTATCTCTTCATTTCCCATGACCTGAGCGTCATCAGCCACATGAGCGACCGCATTGCAGTCATGTATTTAGGCCGTCTGATGGAAGTGGCCCCCCGCCAGAGGTTCTGTCACCGCGGCCTGCATCCCTATACCGAGGCTCTCCTGGAAGCCGCACCCGACGCCGATCCGGGCCGCCGCCTGCCGGCGCCCCGCCTGAAAGGAGACCCTCCCAGCCCGCTCCAGGTGCCTTCCGGATGCCCCTTCCATCCCCGCTGCCCCGAGGCCGAACCCCGCTGCCGGGATACATTTCCCGAGTTCCGGCAGGTCGGGCCGCACCACTGGCTGAGCTGCCACCTGCGGTAAAGTGCAAAGTTCCAAGCATTATACTATCCTCTGCGGCCTCTGCGTCTCTGCGGTGAACCACAAAACCGCCGAGAGGCAGAGGACGCAGAGTTTACAGTTGCTGTTCTCGCCCCGATCTCCTGCCTCGGCACTCATTTTCAGGCAATGCTCATGCCCCGTTATGAAAAGTTCAAGGTTCAAAGAAAATGTAGGACAACAAAGCGAGGTGCGTACCGGCTGTCGCGCTACTGCGCTGCCAGGCGGCTGAGGCTATGGCGCAGGATGTCTTCCAGGGTAAGGGGTTTTTCGTGGGCGTGGACCATTCTGAGAACTTCTTCGGCGTGAATCCGGGAGTAGCCCAGATTGATGAGGGCGGAGAGGGCGTCATCCCACAGAGAGCCCTGAGGTCCTGCCACGGCAGTGGCCAGAGGGGGCATGGCCGGGCCGAGTTTGCCTTTTAATTCCACCACGAGCCGCTCTGCTGATTTACGGCCCAAGCCGGGGATGGCGGCTAATCTCTTGATGTCGCCTTGCATCAGGGCCTGGGCCAGGTCCTGGGGGCTGATGCCGGAGAGGATGTTAAGGGCCAGTTTGGGGCCGACCCGGGGAATGGCTAATAATTTTATGAAAGTCTGTTTTTCATCCGGGGTGGCGAACCCGTAGAGCTGCAAGGTGTCGGTCTGCACGTGGGTGTAAATCTGGAGGGCCACCCGGGCCGGCGGTTCTGGCAGGTGATAGAAGGTGGATAAGGGTATAAAGGCGTGATACCCCACCCCGCCCACGTTCAGGATGACGTAATCCGGTCGTTTCTCATGCAACTCGCCGTCCAGGAAGGCTATCATATGGCCTGGGGGGCGTCCACCTGGCGGCTCCAGCGGCTGTAAAAATGGTGGCAGAGGCTCAGCGCCAGGGCATCGGCGGTGTTGTGGTTGTTGATCTTGAGCCCCAGGAGTTGCTCCACCATAAGGAGCATCTGTGTCTTGCTGGCCTGGCCGTATCCCACGATGGCTTTTTTCAACACCAGGGGAGAGTATTCGAATACGGGGAGGTTGGCCAAACCCGCGGCCAGCAGCACAACGCCCCGCACCTGGCCCAGCTTGATGGTGCTCTGAACATTGTTAGCCAAAAAGACGGCTTCCACAACCAAAACGGTCGGATCATAGACCCTGATCAGGCCCTCCAGGCTCTGAAATATCTTGGCCAGGCGCTGGCTGTGGGGCAAGCGCTGGGGCACGGCAATGAAGCCGCTGTCCACGTGGCGCAACCGGTCTCCGTCGGCCGCCACCAGGCCATAGCCGGTGGCCCGGGAGCCCGGATCAACCCCCAAAACCGTCAGGCTCATCCCAGGGCCTCCAAGAGGGAATCAGGGATGTCAAAATTGGCGAAGACGTGCTGCACATCGTCGTGGTCTTCTAACATTTCCATTAGTTTTAAAAGCTGCTGGGCCGGCTTTTCCTCTTCCACCCGCACCGTAGTCTTGGGGTGCATCTGAATTTCCGCTACTTCCCAGGAGAAACCCTTATCTTCCAGAACGGCTTTAACCTTTTCGAAGCTGGCCAGATCGGTGATGACTTCGTATTCGCTCTCACCTACTTGTAAATCTTCGGCCCCGGCCTCCAGGGCAGCTTCCATAAGCTCGTCCTCGCTCACCCCTTCTCTATTAAAGGCGATAACCCCTTTTTTATCGAACATCCAGGCCACACACCCGGCCTCCCCCATGCTGCCGCCGTATTTGCTGAACAAATGCCGGACATCCGAAACCGTGCGGTTTTTATTGTCGGTGAGACTTTCCACCAACAGGGCGACCCCGGCCGGACCGTAACCCTCGTAGATGACCTCTTCAAAAGCACTGGCCCCATCCAATTCGCCGGTGCCCTTTTTAATGGCCCGGTCGATATTTTCCTTGGGCATGTTTTCGCCCCTGGCCGCGGCGATGGCAGCCCGCAGGCGCGGATTGCCGGTGGGATCGCCCCCGCCCAACCGGGCCGCCACCATGATTTCTTTGTTTAATTTGCTGAAAATCTTCCCCCTTTTAATATCCGCAGCGCCTTTTTTGCGCTTGATGGTGCTCCATTTCGAGTGTCCAGACATAGACGCGTCGACCTCCCCTTAAATTTATCAACCAGGCAGGAAATAGTTTGCTCTTCGCCCCCGATGATTAAAACCCCCCTGATCCCCCTCCGGAAAAAGGGAGAAATAAGGTGGCCTTTTTAAAGTCCCCCTTTATTAAAGGGGGATTTACACGGTAAGAATTATTCACATCCAAGGCTGATCCAAGTTGGCCATGGTCGTTTTAACTGGTAATTCGCCCTAAAAGCTTAGACATCATTCGGAGGTTTAAGCCGCCGCCGGGCCAGCAGGTAGATTTCCCGGCTGTCACTCCGGGAACCCTCAGGTTTGACGATCTGCACCTGCTGGAAGTGGGGTCTGATTTCCGCTACGAATCCGGGAAAATCGGGCCCCTCAAAGACTTTTACCAGATAGTGCCCCCCTTCATCCAAGAGCACCCGGGCATACTGCCAGGAGAGTCGCGCCAGCTCCAGAGAACGTTGATGATCCACGTCTTTTATGCCGGAGGTGGCCGGGGCCAGGTCGCTCACCACGACATCGAAGGCCGGGGTCAGGGTTTTCAACCGATGCGGATCAAGAGTGGCAATATCGGTCTGCCAGAAATACACCGGCGGCTTCACCGGCACCTTCACCGGCTGGCGGTCCAAACCGACGACTAAACCTGTATTGCCCACCCGGGAACCGAGGTACTGCAGCCAGGAGCCGGGGGCGCAGCCCAGATCCAGCACGCGTTGGCCGGGGTGCAACAGGCGGAATCTTTTGTCAATATCCGCCAATTTATACACGGCCCGGGAAACAAATTGTTCGTGTCGGGCCCGCCGACTGAAATAATCTGGTTTATCACGCCTGGTAGCCACGGTATGCTTC
>Ga0194125_10005465_pt1 | contig 19272 bp, 14 predicted proteins | sample TA2KigC250mmetaG_FD_148626 | JGI IMG/M metagenome (GOLD analysis project Ga0194125, IMG submission 148626) | Freshwater microbial communities from Lake Tanganyika, Tanzania - TA2015034 Kigoma Deep Cast 250m | ecosystem: Environmental > Aquatic > Freshwater > Lake | place: Tanzania: Lake...
TCAACGCTGTTGGTGATGAATCCAGCAGCTACAAAAAAGAGAAGAAAGGTGGGTACGAGCGAAAGGAGGATAAACGCCAACACCAGTTTGGTTCTCAGTTTCGCTCCTAAAACTTCTCGTTTCCGTTCAAAAATGAGTTTGACGAGGTTCCGAATCACCAGAAAGATGAGAAGGAGGATCAGGATGATGTTGATATTGATCAGGCCTAAGATGATGATATTAGTGGCAATCGGACTTCTATCATCCACCTGGGGGATCTTCACCATGAATGTGGTGAGACCAATGATCAGGATGACGATGACGACAATAATGATCAGTTCGTTCCGCCGTCTTCGCTCGTCTGAAGAAAGTTCTTTTTTCATAATGCCGAATATGTGGATTAAGGTTACGGTTACGAAGCCCGTATCGTTTATAAAAGGTTATGTTGATTGGCTTTTAATTATCTTACCTAACCGTTACCGATAACCGAAACAGGCCTCGTTACCCTAACCTAAAGACGAAGCCAAAATTTTTATCAAAAAAATGAGATTTGAAGGGGACCGTAAGCCGAGTTCTGTATTCCTGCTCCTCCGTTAGAAGGAGCCGGAATGATGACCATTTATCTAGGATCCTGATTGCTCAGGACCTCAAGCGACCTTACCCGTCCCGCCTTTATTCCCGGTGCACACGCATCGGGAATAAATTTGAATGGGCCGTTCTCATCTCCCCGTATGCACGGGAAGGAAGCGGGACCTATTTGGTCTTGCTCCGGATGGGGTTTACCAAGCTGTGCCGATCGCTCGGCTCACTGGTGAGCTCTTACCTCGCCTTTTCACCCTTATCCCGACTTTCGTCGGGACGGTATCTTTTCTGTGGCACTTTCCTTATCCTGTCTCTTAGGAGACAGGACCGTCCGCGTTACGGACCACCCTGCCCTGTGGAGCTCGGACTTTCCTCCCCTCGATCGCCTCTCTTTTCAGAAAGGGATGAGGAGCGGCCATCTCTTCCCCTTCAAATCCCTCCTTTCTCCTTGATGATTTTCCTCTCAATGGCCTGATTGGCCAAAAGATCAGCCTCCTGATTCTCTTCTCTCGGGATGGCTTCGATTTCAAAGGAGACAAACTCTTTGATCATTTCCATCACCTTTTTGTGAAGGAGCCTCAGGTGGAGTTCCTTAACTCGATAAATCCCCTTGACCTGCCTTGCGATCAGCTCTGAATCCGTAAAAACATGAATGGACTCTCCCCCCAACCTCTTGGCTTCTTTCATGCCCAATAGAAGGGCTCCATACTCCGCTTCGTTATTAGTTTTTTGGCCCAGATACCGCCCTGTTTCGGCGATCCTCTTTCCTTCCCGATCAGTGATATAAACTCCGGCGCCCGCCCTTCCCGGATTTCCTCTCGACGCCCCATCGATAAAGATGAGAAGGGCAAGACCTTTCCTATCGCAATCCTCCCTTTGGTTCACCCCGTTAGAAAGAATGCTCCGTTGTACTTCGGTTTCCCCTTTAGCGGGATGACATTCAAAAATATTTCCGGCAAGGGGTAATCTCCCGCCCTTCGAAAGCTCTTCGGCCGAACGACTGGATTTTCTAACGGGGTTCACGTCTTTTCTCCGTTTCCATCCCAGTAGAGGATACGATTGCAATTGGGACACCGGATGAGAGAGTTATTCTTCTGAACTTCAATGAACATCTGCGGAGGAACATTCACAAAACAGCCCTGACAGGTCTCATGCCTGACGCTCACCATTCCGATTCCCTGTCGCTTCTCGCTCAGCATATTATAAAGCTTGAAGAGGTTCGATTCGACCCGAGTCGATAAGATCTCCTTCCGTTGGGATTTCTCCTTCCAGACCACCTCATCCTGTTCCATCTTCTCCTGGATCTTCTTCTTCTCCGCCTCAATCTTCTCCAGTGTTACGGCAATATCTTTCTCCCGTTTGGAGAGCTGTTTCTTGAGTTCGTCGATCTCGTCCATGACAATCAGGATCTCTTCTTCCACACGGCCTATGGCTTCTTTGAAGGTCTCGATCTCGCTGAGGATCGCCTGGTATTCCTTGTTGGTCTTCACCTCCGTCATTCTTCCTTCGGATTTCTTGATCTTATCCTGTTCACCGACGAGATACTTCTCTTTCTGTTTCCGTTCTTTCTCCAGCGATTCAAGTTTCTCCCTCTCTTTATGAATCCTTTCTCGCTCGAGGTTCTGCTTTTCATCCAGCTTTTTTATCTCTTTGGGATAACGATCGCGTTCCATCTTTATATTTCTCAGGTCGAGATCGATTTTCTGAAGTTCCCAAAGAAGTTCCAGATCTTCCCTCAATGGCTATCTCCTCTCTCTTTATTTGAGTGCAAACAGAAAGAGTGCACTGAAGGGTGCACTCTTTCTCGGTCCTGCATGCCGGTTTGTTTTATCCCTGGGAAGCGAATCGGAATCACCCTCCCTCTTCCAAATGGGCCCACCTGGGTTCGAACCAGGGACCTTCCGGTTATGAGCCGGTGGCTCTACCAGCTGAGCTATGGGCCCTATGATCATTATAGGCAATCCTCTCAAGGTGTCAACCCCGTTCGATTTCGGAATTCGCCTGCCCCGACCTTAGTCGGGGGATTTCGGATTTTTGAATTTAATTCCGCATTCCGCAATCTACAATCCGCATTCGACGTTACGTTTCCAAAAAGCTCTTCAATTTCCGCGCCCGGCTGGGGTGCCGGAGTTTCCGCAAGGCCTTGGCTTCAATCTGCCTGATCCTTTCCCGTGTGACATCGAAATCCTGCCCAACCTCTTCGAGTGTATGGTCGTACTTCTCTCCAATGCCAAACCGCTTCCTCAAGACCTTCTCCTCTCTCGCCGTGAGGGTCGAAAGGATCTTCCGGGTATGCTCGGCCAGATTGGAATTAATGACCGCATCCATGGGGGACACGATGCCCTTATCCTCGATGAAATCTCCCAGATGGCTATTCTCCTCTTCTCCAATGGGCGTCTCCAGGGAGATCGGTTCCTTGGCGATCTTGAGTACCTTTCTGACTTTATCCAGCGGGATCTCCATCTTATTGGCGATCTCTTCTGGAGTGGGTTCCCGTCCGATTTCCTGAACGAGAGTTCTCGATGCCCGGATCAGCTTGTTGATCGTTTCAATCATATGAACGGGAATACGGATCGTCCGGGCCTGATCTGCAATGGCCCGTGTGATGGCCTGACGAATCCACCAGGTTGCATAGGTGCTGAATTTATAACCCCGCTGGTACTCGAATTTATCCACAGCCTTCATCAAGCCGATATTTCCCTCCTGGATCAGGTCCAGAAACTGAAGGCCCCGGTTGATATATTTCTTGGCGATGGAGACGACCAGCCTCAGGTTTGCCTTCACCAGTTCGCCCTTTGCCTCTCCGGCCTTGATCTCTCCGATGATGATGGCCTTTACAGCGGACTTCAGTTGGGAGGAGTTCAAACCACACTCTTTCTCCACCCGGACTATTTTTTTATGGCTGTTCTTCGCCGACCGGTCAATCTCCTGGAGATCGGCTTTGCTCAACTCCATTCCCCTGAAATGAATCTTCTCCCTGGTTTTTCTCCCCTTGATCTTTCTCAGAAGGAGGCGTCCCTCCCTCACCGAGATCCCGATTTTCTCTTCAACTTTCTTAACTTCATTCTCCGCCTTTTCTATCCGGGCGAGCATCTGCTTCATCTTCTGAACAATCCGGTTGATCTGAATATCTCTCAGATTCATCTGTTTAAGAAATTCGAAGAGCTCTTCTTTTTTCTTCCGGATCTGAGTCTGAATCTGCTTCTTTGAAATGCCTTTCTTTTTCAAAATCCGGCGAACCCCTTCTTGGTTGTGCTGGACTCTTTCGAGCAGATCAAGAATTCTCTTTTTCTGAATCTGCTCCTCTTCGACGCTCGTCTCTTCCTCGTCAATCTCATTGGTCACTTCATGGATATCAATCTTTCCGGCTTTAATGGCGGCTCCCAGGTTGAGGATCTCCTTGACAGCCATGGGGCAGGTCAACACAATGCTCAGAACCTCCCTTTTGCCGCTCTCGATCCTCTTGGCAATTTCTACTTCTCCCTCACGAGTGAGAAGTGAGACCGACCCCATTTCACGGAGATACATCCGGACCGGATCACTCGCCCTGCCCATCCCTCCTAAACCCAATTCGTCTTCCTCTTCTTCCTCCTTTTCCGGCGTTTTTTCACTCTCTGCCTTTAGGGCCTGGAGATCCTCTGCTACATCGAGATCCATCTCATCCAGCATCATGAGGACATCATCGATTTGGTCGGATGAGACGATCTCGTTGGCGGTCATCTCATTCGTCTCATCGAGGTTGACGAATCCCTTGTCTTCCTCAAGGGAAATCATCTGTTCCATCTCTTTGGTTTTTTTTGCTCTTCCCATCCGTCTTCCCTTAATCTCGCCGTTGTATCATCATTTTGTGCACCCATTAAAAGGCAACGTTTAAATTAACCCTTTCGTAGGTTATCTTTCAAGAGGCCTTTCTCCTTCCTCGCCAGTTCCTGATGTTTGACCAGGAGATCTTCGAGCTCCTTCCCCCCCTTCTCTTTTTCAACCTCCTTAATTCTCCTGAGTAAATCGGTCTCATCCCTCTTCAATCTATTTCTGCGGATTTTCTCGATGCAGTCTTTCAGAATCCTTTTCTGCTGATCCCCTCCCACACCGCTTTCTTGAAACGTGTATTCGAAGAACCTTTTCCGCAGCCCTTCATCAACACTCCCCAGGGTTTCCTTCAGGTCCAGTTTTCCTCTCTTCTGAAAGAGAGTCTCCAATTCTTTCCCCAACCGCTTCAGAAGAGGACTTTCAAACTCATCCAGGATCTTCTCTCCTGAAATCGCGGGAATCAGTTCAGGATGGTGGACCATGAGCCGGACCACCATCTCCTCCGATTTCGGCCCACTTGCTTCGGGCGGCCTCTTTTTTTCAGCTTCTACGGATGGAGGCCGCTCTTTCGGAGAAGTTCGGATCATCTCATATAAGATCGATTCCTTAATATCGAGCTTTTCGGCAAGGGTTCTCACATAGAAATCCTTCCGGATCTTATCCGGAATTCTCCGGATCATAGCCATGGCTTCCTTAGCCATGTTCACTCTGCCATCGATCGACTTCACTGGATGGATCTTCATCAGCCACTCGAAAAAGAAGTCCATGAGCGGGAGGGCACTGTCCATCCTTTTCCCAAACGCCTCCAGATTTCCCTTCTTCAGAAAGGTATCGGGATCTTCTCCCTTTGGAAGCAAGACGGCTTTGGCCGCCACCTCTTCTTCTAAAAAGAGAGGCAGGGTGCGAAGGGTCGCCTGAATTCCCGCTGGATCTGGGTCGAAAACCATTATCAAATTTTTCGTATATCGCTTCAGGGCTCGGATATGCTGGCTGGTCATGGCGGTACCGAGCGTGGCAACGCTATGTTTCAATCCGTACTGATGGAGGGTGAGAAGATCGAAATAACCTTCGACAATGATGACGCAGTCTTTCTCAGGGATGTATTGCTTCGCCGTCTGAAGACCATAAAGGATCTCTCCCTTATGATAAACGCTCGACTCTGAAGAGTTGACATATTTGGGCTGTCCCTCTCCGATCAGTCTCCCTCCGAACCCGATGACCCGCTGATGAAGATCGAAGATGGGGAAAATGATCCTCTTTCGAAAAGCATCATACCAACCCTCTCTCTTCTTCGGAAGGATCAATCCCAGTTCCCATGCCAGCTCCAAGGAAACCTTCTTCTGTCTCAGGTGTTCAACCAGTCCATCCCAGCGTTCGGTTGCGTAACCCATTCGGTGTTCCCTGATGATCTCCTCCTTCACGCTCCTCTGAGAGAGATAGCGCCTTCCCACCTCGCCTTCTCTCTTCTGGGTCAAGAGTTCGTGGAAATAGTCCGACGCGAGCTGATTGATCTGGAAGAGGATCTCTTTCTTGGCCATCTCCTTCTTCTGAACCGGGGAAGGCTCTCGACGCACCAGTTTGATTCCATACCGCTTCCCCAGCTCTTCAGCAGCCTCCGGGAATGTGAAATGGCCTGCTTTCATTAAAAAAGTAAAGACATCCCCTCCCTCTCCGCACCCGAAACAATGGAAAATCTGCTTCTCCTCATTCACCATAAACGAGGGAGTTTTCTCCGAATGAAACGGGCATAATCCCTTATGATTCCTTCCAGTCTTCTTCAGACTGACATAGTCCGAGACGACTTCCAGGATATTGGCCCGGTTTCGGATTTCTGAAATCTTGTCTTCTGGATAATATCCGTCTGCCAAAGAGTTTTTACCCCTACTATTGAATAAATTTTTAGTTAAATGGGCACGGGCAGTATAGTGAATCTAACATCTCTTTAGACAATCCGTTCACCTCGGTTGCGAGTCGAAGCGACCTGAGCTTGTCGAAGGGCGAATCATATCGAGGGATTCCGTTCATCATTCGAGAGGCCTGTCCTGAGCAAACCGTTCACCCTTCGAGAACCTCAGGGCAAACGGTTTTTTCCGAATGTCCTGAGCGAAGTCGAAGGAAGGGCTCACCACGAACAGGTTGCAAAGGGATTTATTAATCACTACCGTACATCCCTCACTATGCAGGAGTTACCAGTGTCCGCCCCTGCAACGGGCCAGTCATCTCAACTCGACTACAGTCACTCCTCCACCGCCTCTCTGAACTTCCTCCGGAGCAACCTGTTTCACCCCCTGGTGCGTGCTCAAATAGCGGCCGATTCCAGTTCTCAATCTCCCGGACCCAATGCCATGGATGATCCGAACCTTCTCCAGACCATGCAGAAGTGCTTGATCAATGAATTTATCGACGATCGGAAGCGCCTCCTCCACGGTCAGGCCGATCACATTTAATTCTGTTTGAATTTCCTCGGCATCCCCCCGAGGTATGGATGAGACGGTTCTTTCTACCTCTTCATCTCCTTCTTTATCCATTGGTCTGATGATATCATTGAGGGGAACAATCACTTTTGCCTTATCTGTCATCACTTCAGCACGGCCCAGTGACTCCTCTATCTTTAGAAGAATTCCGTCCTTTTTGAGGCTTTCTATTCTAACACGATCGTCAATCTTTAAGCCACCTGGCGCTGCATAAGATCTTCTCCTCCGGATTGAAGGAAAAGAGGTTTCCCTGATCTCCTGAATCTCTTTCTTTCGGACCTGAGAGGGAGGTTTCTCTCTTTGCTGTTTCAGCCATGTTTTCAACTCATCTTCCACCTTCTGAACCGCTTTTCTTGCCTTCTCTTCGGCACGAGAAAAGATCTCTTCCCTTCCTCTCTTGATCCGGTCAAGGATCTCCTTCAACCTCTGATGCTCTTGATCTACCTCCTCCCTCTTTTGGATCCACTCCAGTCTCTCTCTCTCCACATCCGCCTTCAACTTCTCCAGTCCCGCCAGGGCTCGTGCCATCTCCTGCCCACCTCCATCGCGATGGTGCCGGGCTTTCTCAAGAACCCTGTGGGAGATGCCCAATTTTTCTGCCACCGCCAGGGCATTACTCATTCCCGAGGACCCATAGGAAAGAAGATAGAGTGGCTCTAGAGTCTTCTCATCAAACCTGACCGATACATTCTCCACATTCGGATGGAGATATCCATAGGCCTTCAGGCTATCGAAGTGGGTGGTGACCACAGTCCATGCCCCCTTCTCCCTGAACAGGTCGAGAAATCCCATGGCAAGGGCAGACCCTTCCGAGACATTCGTCCCCACACCCAGTTCATCGAGAAGGACAAGAGAACCATGACCTGCCTTCTCCAGAATCTCGTTCACATGAATGAGGTGAGCCGAAAAAGTGGACAGGTTCTCCTCAATGCTCTGCTCATCGCCGATTACGGAGAAGATATCATCAAAGATCGCCGCCTCACTTCCCTCTGCGACTGGAATGGGAAGGCCGGACTGGACCATCAGCGTCAAAAGCCCCAGGGTCTTCATGGCCACTGTTTTTCCGCCTGCATTGGCTCCGCTGATGATAAGAGTCCGGATCCCTTCTCCCATCCGGAGGTCAATCGGGACGACACGAACTCCTTTTTGGAGGCTGAGCAGTGGACTTCTCGCTCCCTTCAGGATGATCCTCCCATCCTTGTTCAATTCAGGCCGGATCCCCTTTAAGAGGAGAGTGAGCCTCGTCATCGCATAAAGAAGATCCAACTCTCCCAAAATGTCAAGATCACTCCAGAGAGACGGAAGCTCTGCTCTGATCTTTTCGGAGAGGGCTTCGAGAATACGGTACTCCTCCTCCTTCTCCTCTGCCGTGAGAATGTTGACCTCATTATTAAAGGGAATGGCCTGCATGGGTTCAAAGAAGAGACTCTGGTGGCTATGGGATTGGTCGTGGATGATTCCCTCCAACCGGTTCTTGAAGTCGGATTTGATAAGGAAGACATATCTCCCGTTTCTTAAGGTAATAAAATCGTCCTGGAAGATTTCCTGGAGATCTTCTCTGTGAATGAGACGTTCAAGAATGGCTTTTGCCTTTTCTCGGACTGTTTGTAATCGCAGACGAATATCCAAAAGGGTCGGGCTGGCGCGGTCGAGGATCTCGCCCTTCGTATGGATGGCGTTGAGGATCTCCCTTTCCAGACCTTTGAGAGAGGAAAGTTTTGAGATCTTCTCCTGAAGGGAAGGAGCCTTGATCTCAAATTTCGCAAAGAACCGCCGGATGGTTTTGACCAGCACGATCTGCTGGTGAATATCGAGAATCTCCTGAACTTGGAGGACTGCCCCTTGAACCTCCAATCTTTTCAGCAGGTCCTCAATGTCGTTCAGCCCCCCAAGGGGAATATCCCCCCGGGTTTCCAGAATCTCCTTTAGCTCGATGACTTCGGTCAACCTCGATTCAATGATCAGTGGATCAGACGAGGGAGTCAGGGTAAGGCAGCGCTTCTTACCCAGAGGGGAGATTGATAAATCTTTTAAAAAGTCTAATAGGGAGTTGAACTCTAATGCTCTAAGGGAACGATTATCCATAAAACAAAAAAAAGGGAAACAACTCTATTGACGAGGGGAAACTCAGGGGGAAAGCCTTTCCTTGACCAGTTGATTGATCACCTTACCATCGGCTTTCCCTCCCAAGCGGGGCATAACTACCTTCATGACCTTTCCTAAATCCTTTAAGGACGAGGACTGGGTCTCTTGAATCGTTTCATCAATGATCTTGATCATCTCTTCCTGGCTGAGGGGTTGAGGTAAAAAGGATTTCAGAATCTCGATCTCTGCCTTCTCCTTGTCCACTAAATCGTTTCGTCCTCCAGCCTGAAACTGCTCAACGGATTCCTCGCCTTTTCTCACCATCCCCTGAATGACCTTGATGATATCCTCATCCTCCAACTTTCTTCTCAACTCGAACTCTTTGTTTTTTGAAGACGAACGGATCATCCGGATGGTGGACAGCCGGATCTTATCGTTGGCCTTCATCGCCTGTTTCATCTCTTCCACGAGTTTTTCTTCCAGGTTCATCTCTGTCCTCTATCCACGAACTTCCGCATCCTCTTCATGGCTCTCTTTTTTGCGGCCAGGGCTTTTTTCTTTCGCTTGATGCTCGGTTTTTCAAAATGTTCTCGTTTCCGAACTTCAGATAATATCCCGGTCTTTTCAACCTGTTTCTTAAACCGCCTGAGTGCGTTTTCGAAGGATTCGTTCTCTTTTATCCGAATGCCAGGCATCCATCTTCAACCTCCTTTCATAACTTATTTTTTTGACTCATAATTATATGATTTTTTTCAACAATGTCAACCCTTCGGCTCCCCTAGTCTAAATGCTTTGGCTTGCTCAGGGTTGACCCTGAGCGGAACTTTTCATTCATTTCTAAAGGGCGAGGTTTGCCTTCAATCTGAGATTTCAGCAAGTTCAGTCGAGACATTAAATCCGAGGGTGCACTGTCGAATGGGTCAAATTTTTTTGCCTGTTTTAATGGATTATTTTAGGGTCCCATTTTCTCCTTGACAACGGTCTTTATTATTCATTATCCTGAATCATCTTAAAAAAATTGATCCCATTGGGGCGGAGATGACAAAGATACTTCGCCTGCCTCTTATTCCCATTCTGATCGCCTATGCAGTCGGGCTCTTTGGCGGCTATTTCACTCTCTTCTATCTCTCTCAAGGGCTGTTCCTTCTCCTCTTCCTTCTGGTCCTCTGGATTCTCTTGATCCTTCTGAAAAAAGTCCAGTGGGCCTCCTGGGTTACCCTTGCTTTCTTCCTTGTTCTTGGATTCGTTTCGATTCAATGTTATTTCCATCCGAATCATCCTCCTTCCCATATATCCCGCTTCATTGGTCCTGAACAGGTTTTTCTCGAAGGAACGATTGACCGTTCCCCGCAACGGACTTCAAGCGGAACCCAATTTCTGATCAAATCTAACAAGATCATTTCCAAAGACCATCACATCCCTGTTGAAGGATATCTCCTTCTCTTCATGAAAGGGAAGAGCGATTCTCTTCGTTTAGGAGACCGGATCCGCTTTCTCTGCCGGCTCCAGCGTCCGCATGGATTTCATAACCCCGGCGTCTTCTCCTACGAACGATATCTCGCTTTTGAAAGGATTCACGCCATTGGATTTCTGTCCGACGAAAAAATGTTCGCCAAAGTGGGAGAGGGTTTTAAAAACCCCATCCTTCTCAGGATTGAAGCCTGGCGGGATCACATCCGCCATTTTTTACAAAGAGAAGGGACCATGCCCTCCTCTGCCCTCTTTCAAGCCTTGGTCTTGGGAGAGCAGGGAAACATTCCGGAGGAAGTGAGAGAAGATTTTGTCATCTCAGGAATTGCCCATCTGCTGGCCATCTCAGGAGACCATCTCGGAATTGTCGCTTTTCTCTCCTTCTCTTTGTTTCTCTGGGTCATGAAGCGTTCGGAAATACTTCTCCTGTCGTTCTCTGTTAGAAAATTGGCGGCGATCCTCACCATCCCCTGCATGATCCTCTACACTTTCATTGCCGGAGGAGGGATGTCCGTGATACGGGCAACAATCATGGTGATCGTCTTCTTTCTCTCCATTGTCTTCGATAGAGAGAGGCATCTTCTCCACACCCTTGCTCTGGCAGCTCTTCTTATTCTTCTATTATCACCTCCTTCCCTCTTCGATGTCTCCTTTCAACTCTCCTTTTTAGCCGTCCTTTCGATTCTCTATCTCGTACCGCCCATCCTCAGGAACCTAAAACAAGGGGATTTGCCAATCCCCGCGGAAACCTCATGGAGGCAGAAGGTCTGGAGGTATGTAAGACTCTGTCTCATCGTCACAGCGGTCGCAACCCTGGGAACCGCGCCTTTTGTGGCACTCCATTTCAACCGCGTCTCTCTCATTGGATTTATAGCCAACCTCTTTGCCATTCCCTGGGTGGGCTTTATCATCGTCCCCATCAGCCTGATCGCCTCCCTCTTCTCTTTTATCTTCTATCCCTTTGCAAGTCTTCTGATCACACTGAATCAATTCTTTGCGACCCTTCTCCTCAAGGTCGTTGCTTTCTTTGCCTCCATTCCGTTTGCATCCATTTACATTCCCACCCCTACGCCGATTGAAATCATTCTCTACTATCTTCTCTTCTTCCTATGCATCCATCTCCGCAAAGGAAAGGCAATCCAATATCTCTTTATTGGGATCTGCATCTTTCTTGGTGCTGATTTAGCCTACTGGAACCTGAAGGATGCTTTTCAAAAAAATCTCCGTATCACCTTCCTCGATGTGGGTCATGGAGACTCCATCCTGGTTGAATTCCCAAAGGGAAAGAGGATGCTCATCGATGGTGGAGGTCTCCACGAGGACCGTTTCGATATCGGAAAGAATGTCGTTGCGCCTTTTCTCTGGAAGAAGAAGATTCGAAGCATCGATACTCTTGTGTTGACCCATCCTGACCCTGACCATCTAAAAGGTCTAAATTTTATTGCCTCCCGATTCTCCATTGGCCGATTCTGGAGCAGTGGACTTCGTACGGATTCCGAACCCTTTTTCCGCTTAGAAGAAACTATTGCAAAAAGAAAGACCGAACGATTCTTATTGAATGAAAATACGCCTCCTCAAATAATCAATGGGGTTGAGATCACTATCCTCAACCCACCTGCCGGAAACGTCAGCCATGCAGTTCGTCAAAATCCAGCCCTCCTCAACAACCAGTCCCTGGTAATGAAACTAACATTTATGAACATTACTCTCCTTCTGACAGGAGATATTGAGAAAGAGGCAGAGGAACGGATGATGAGAAAAGACCATTCGCTTAAGGCCCATCTCCTAAAAATCCCCCATCATGGAAGTTCCACATCCAGCAGTCCTGCTTTTCTTCAAAGGGTGAAACCGGACTATGCGATTTTAAGCGTTGGAGAACGAAACATCGCAAGGCTTCCCCACCCGGAGGTCATGAAAAGGTATGAACAATTGAGGGTAAAGATATTCAGAACGGATAAACACGGAGCCATCACCGTGATCACTGACGGAGAAAAGATCGAGGTGGAAACATTCGCAAAAGATGAGATTTTTTAAATGTTCGATCTTTTCTGTAGCATGTCACGCTATCTTCAAATAACTCCCCAACTAATACAAACGCATTAAATATTTTGTAGGGCAACCCTTCAGGGTTGCTTTAGGCAAGGCTAAAGCCTTGCCCTACATGTCAAATTATATTCTGCGTTTGTATTAGGTAATTTCAAATTGACTTTTTTTCATAAATTCAATAGATTTTAAAAAGAATTAGAACCATCCACCCATAACCAATAATTCAAACGATTCACAGGGGGTGAGCCTCATGGCTAATCCAACTGATTTAGATCGGACGTTTCATTTTATCATGAAGAGAATGGTAGAAACTGGACAGGCGCCTCATTATACGGAGATCGCATCCGGTCTGGGAATGTCCATAGAAGAGGGCCGAAAAGCCCTTCACGATCTTTTGACAACACCAGGCATTCCCGGATGGCTCTATCCCAGTACGGATTACATTGCCTCCTTTGCTCCGTTCAACAATCTTCCCACTCAATATCGAATCACGATTGAAAGGCAACAGAAATGGTTTGGCCAGTGAGGGTTCGAGTCGCTGGCAGTCTGCTGGCTCTTTCCGGGGAAAACAGTTCAGATCGATACCCCGTGTCTCGATTGCGGGCTTCCCATACGGGTGGAGATTCGGGATGGGAAAATTCTTGGAACTGACCCCGAAGGTTTGATGGCCTATGTGGCAGTGCCCTTTTGGAAGTGGTTTGAAAATGCCCCCTATGCCTGAAGCACGATGAATCTCTTCCGGTCGGAAGAACACATTCGGAATTGGGCACGGTTCGATCCAGCCACTGTCGAAGGTATCCTTTCGCTTCCGGACTTGGTAAAAGTTTTTTCGGGTAGTTACTTTCGCAGACGCATGGACCCCGATTGGGTATCTCATAGTCGAGAATATGCCCGCGAAATGGTCGCAACGCTTGGAGAACTTGGAAAGACAGGCCCCTTCTGGAAGCGACCAAAGTCGTGAAACTTTTCGGGTGCTGGTGTAGATATGTCCAATGCATTAAGTCCAAGTGTGCAGAAGGTTCAGGATGCGTTAAAGGCGCTTGGTTTGCCAAATGATGTGATGGAATTGCAATCCACAACCCGAACCTCTGCAGAGGCGGCTCAAGCAGTCGGGTGTTCTGTTGGACAGATCGCCAAATCCATCGTGTTTCGGGCCATACAGACCGATCAGCCTATTCTTGTCATTGCAAGCGGGTCAAACCGGGTGAATGAAAAGAGGATCGAGTCATTCATCTCCCAACCCCTTGGTAAGGCAGATGCCGACTACGTACGCAAGCACACGGGTTTTGTCATCGGTGGGGTTCCTCCTATCGGCCATCTTGAGAAGATCGAAATCTTTATCGATGAGGATTTATTAACCTATCAAGAAATCTGGGCAGCAGCCGGTAGCCCGCATGCGGTCTTTAAACTCACGCCCTCAGACCTTCTCAAAATGACAGGAGGGCGGGTGGTTTCAATAAAATAAATCAGAAAATCACTCTCACCCCTCACCTCGGTTGCGAGTCGAAACGACCTGGCCCTCTCCCCCAAGGGGAGAGGGGAAATAATTAAGGAGGTTTAATATGGAATTAAAGACAGAACGAATCGATATTCCGGAAGGTTGCAATGTCATCTTTGGACAAACCCATTTTGTAAAAACAGTCGAAGACCTTTATGAGATCATCATAGGGTCTGTTCCCAGTGCTAAATTTGGAATCGGATTCTGTGAAGCATCGGGCCATTGCCTTGTCCGTGGAGAAGGAAACGATGAGGCTTTGAAAGAAGCAGCCATAAAGAATGCCTTTAGAATTGGGGCAGGACATACCTTCATCATCCTGCTAAAGGATGCCTTTCCCATCAACATCCTCAATGCGATCAAGATGTGCCAGGAGGTCTGTCATATCTTCTGTGCTACAGCCAATCCCGTAGAAGTCATTCTTGCCCAATCCGAACAGGGCAAAGGGGTGCTTGGAGTGATTGATGGTTCCTCACCCAAAGGAGTGGAAAAAGAGGATGGCATTACCTGGAGAAAAGAACTGCTGAGGAAATTCAAATATAAGTTGTAGACAATTTCTCAGTTTAGGAGTGATGATTTTCGGATTCTCTTCACTAAAAAGAGCAATCCTGTCCCAAGAAGAACAAATGTAGCGGGTTCTGGAATTAGTGTTACATTGAAGGTGAGAGATCCTGCATTGTCTAAGGAATTCCAATCATCTATCCAGAAGACAAGAGAACCTCCTTCAGGAATATAGATGTCCAAATAATAATTCCCGCGCTTAACAATAGAATCCGTTTCATCAGCTGTATCATAGTAACCGGATAATCCAAGTATTTGATCATCCCCGATTGGATCTCCTGTTGACGATCGTGCCTGAATATTAAGCAACCAATAATATCTACCAAAATATTCGCTCCAATTAAAACTGTCATACGTAAATGCCCCGTCAACAGCGGAAATCCTATATGGTCCAGCGTTTAACCCGTCAAGGGATGCTCCAACAATTCTGTCCGTTGACCAGATATTTCCTGCGGCTTCGAGGATCCATTTAGTATTCCAATTATTATAGTCGTCAGCATAATTATAAACATTAGCTGCAGAACTCCATTGGCCTATAGATGAAGGATCGACTACATCAAGAACGTTTTGTCTGTTCTCCTCTTCAACAAATCTCGCATAAGGAGGGGGTAAAAGTGGTGATAATCCTGCATCTTCAATCGCATTGACAGTGAGATTGATGGCCAGTACACTATGATCACCTGCTCCTGAGAAGAAAAAGACCGAAAGGAACATAAGAAGATAATATCTAAAGTGAGTGTTTTTTGAAAATTGAGCAATTGTTTTTTTCATAAGTCCTGCAAATAAGTTTTTTACCTGTCTTCATATCAGATAAAAAACAATCTGTCAAGAAAATAATGATAAATACTTAATTATTTCAAATACCTACAAAATTGAGACAAATCGTGTAAAATGGTGATAAACGCTCTTCAAAACCATCGGGTTTTTTCTACATAAGTTGATCACTTTTTCTTGAAAAAATGAATTTAAAATCACTCAATTTAAGAATACCATTTCACCAATCCCCTTCGAAAAGAACGAAAAGATTGGATTGACGATTCAATTCTCCAATCACATTCCTTATTCATATTAAACCAGATCAATCCCCTGATCCTATTAAATTTGGTTTTCAACAGATCAAAAGCCTCTTCCATCCACTTTCCTTTGTCGCCCCCCTTTTCTGCACAACCCATCTCTCCTATTATCATCGGTTTCTCCAGGGATAGCTGATTCAAGACCTCGTAACCTAAGCTAAAAACCTCCTCAAAACTCTGCCAGGTTGACCATGGTTGGGAACCTCCCCAGTTATACCCGTCCAAAGCCAATATGTCGACTTCTCCTGCCCCCGGATAGTATTGCCAGATCTCATTTCCGGGTTTCTCAGGAACCGAATGAACATAGGGAGACCAAACCCACTTTAACCGGTCGTTCCCCGCCTCTTTAAAGATTGATCTTAGGTAGTTCCATGCTTCAATAAATTTCCCTGGGTCATTTCTGTTTACGCTTCCGCACCAGGGATACCAATCTCCATTCATCTCATGCATTGGGCGAAACAGGATAGGATTTGAAACCTTCTTCAGAGCAAAGGCCCATCGACGAATATAATCATCATACCTTCCCTTGAGTATCTCATCCAAAGAAAAATCCGGTTGGTCTTCAGGCAAACAGCTTATCGATTGGTCCTGTGGTAGCCACCATGGTTCCCAGGTTAACATCGGGATCAAACCTTGGTGTAAAACCAATTCAATTCCTTGGAGATCAGGCTCTGTTTCATTCCCCCAAGCGATGTAGAAAGAGAGTATTTGAACATCTCTTTTTAGAACATGACTGTACTTGGAGGTTTTCTTTAGGTATGATGCTGTGTTTCTCAGGGGGAGATAGAGTCCAAGCCAGGGCTCTTTATCTCTATTACTTGCCATGGATTTCCAATTCTTCCCTCGAGGCCTTTGTAACCCAGAGAGGAATTTTAATGGAGAGTTTCTTTCCGATGTCCTCTCTCACCTTATTGGCTTCCTCTTCGGATTCAAAAAAACCTACTCGCACACGATACCAATCCTCTCCTTTCACTTTGGCACTCGTATGATATGCTCGAAACCCTTGGGAGGCTAGTTCATCGCGATATCGCATTGCATTATCTTGTGATTTTGATGAGAAGACCTGAATAACCCATTCCTTCCTAATAGAAATCACTTCCTTCGGTTTCTCTTCAATCTTTGCCAATTCAGTTTTTTCTTCAACAGGAGGTGTTTCAGTTGGCTGTGTTTCAGATGGTTTTTCCACTTTTTTTAATGGCTCTATGACTTGGGGCGGTTTTGTGATTTCCTGTAAAGAAATAAATTCGCCCCGCTCTTTAAAACCCACGAGGGAATGGATCTCAGAGCGAATCCCGTTCAGGAATTGATCGACCTGGGTCATATCGGCAAAAAGGAAAAAAACCGTTACCAACAGCGATATGCTGACCGTAAAGACAAGCTCTTTTGTCTTTGAAAATAGAGGGAAAAGTTTGCTTTCTTTGATCTCCTCTTTTTCAGGCCAATCATGCTTCTTGATAGCAGCCAGGCAGATCCCGCTCATCGTCCAGATTGACCACATGCTCCAGACCGAATTCAACAGGTAGAAGTCCCAGGAAACTCCTCCTGAAATAAAAACATAAACCAATGAGAAAATGGAAAGTAGAATGATTCCCAATTGGGGGGAGATGGCTAACCATGGTTTCTTGGATCTTATGTCTCCCACGGGTTTAGGGTTGATCTTGTAAGCGGGCTTCTTTTTTCTTGATCGGAGGGCAATCCATGTCGCCCAGATAAAAGCAGGAAAGAGGCCAGTCCAAATTTGATAGGCCTTCATATAGGGTGTGGGGAAGTTCAGTATCCCATAAGCAATAGACATTGCCATGAAGTAAGGAAAACGATGAAGTACATAAGAATCCACCGGGGCGGTTAAAACAAAATTTCTGGTCAGGAGGGCGATCACCGGTGTGATAAAAAAGATGGGCATGATAAAGGCAGACACAAGATAGACAAACCCGATATTAAAATATTGAAGCTTCTGCTTTAGAGATAGCCCCTTTCTCCCAAAGGGACTATCCCAGAATATCATTCGAAGTGAATCAGCAGCCCATTGTCTGCGTTGTCTGTAAACACCATAGATGTCAGCAGGTGCTGTTCCTTTTGAAAGGGAATGATTATAATAAATGGATCGCCATCCATGGTCATGAAGGAGCATGGAGGTATGGACGTCCTCCACCAGATTCCAGGTACTGAATCCCCCAATCTCCTCTAGGGCCTTTCTTCGGTAGATAACCCCTGAACCACATGAAAAGGCGGCATTGTCAGTATCTTTTCCTGATTGCATGACGTTATAAAAAATCCGGTCAGTATTTCCGAAGGGGTCTCCAACCGGTACCTTGAAATTCTGCTTGGTCTGGACAAAGGCAATAAGGGGGATTTTGAAAAAACCAATAAGATTCCGTATCATTTCAGAATCGGGTACCTGATCGGCATCGAGGGTAAGGATGAGATCGCTGGAGGTCCTCTGAAACGCATAATTTAGATTTCCAGCCTTAGCATCACGATGATCTTCTCTTGCAAAATAACCACAGCTATACCTCTCGGCCAGCCTCCGGTAATTGATATCGCCCTTATCATCTAGAATATAAACCTTCTTCAGGGGATAATCGATCCCTAGGACCGCCTCAACTGTCTCTCTCAACAGTTCGATCGGCTCCCCGGCTACAGTGATAAAAACATCGACTGAAAGAGAGGACTCAATGGGTATGCCCTTTGGAGAGTGATACCTCAGAAACCAGGCATCAATGGCGAAAAAAGAGAAGAGGAGGAGTCCTATCAGCTCTGCTAAAAAAAAGGCGGGTGAAAAATACCAGAATCCCCAATTGATTGCTTTGAAATGCCAGATGATATAATAGCATCCAAGAATAATGGTGATAAAAGTTGAAAACTGTCCTGCAAGGCGTCTCTTCCGATCTTCCTTCTCCAGGTAACGAAAATAGACTCTTGTCCCGAGGACATCGGACCACCATCTTTTGATTCCTTGCCAGATACCCGTGCTCATTTGATCAGTCATAATATTAAATGATCATGGGAGTGGGGATTGCGAGGAGATATGAAATATCAAAAACCTTTAAAAAATTCAATTCCTCCGTAAGCCCCATTGTTGAAATTTGAATCGTGCTTATAGCCACACCGGAGAGTGAATGACAACTTCCAAGGGATATGATAGAGTTCCAGAAAGGGTCCTCCCCCAATCATATTAAAATCAGGGTTTCTCCCATAAAATTGTTCAAGTCCAATATGGATGTTATTTGGTTTTTTATAATTGAGGTTTGTAATCTGCCTTTTTATTTTTGCCTTTTCATAGAAAAATCCATCAGTGCCGCTGTAACTTCCGTATAGACTCAGATCTGTAGCACGAAAAGGCTGATAATATAATTCTCCTTGGATGAGACCGGCAAAGGTTGAACCTCTTACATCGGCATTCCTAACATCAGGGGTCAAGTTGGTGTACCGGTACTCTGCCCCTCCAAAGAGGCCAAGGGTAACCTTATCCCATGAGAGTTTGACTCCCCCCACTGCATAAACTCCGGGAGAGTGGGCTCTGATGAGACGACCACCTGATCGATACTTGTAGGTGAGATAGTTTGGGGTCACTCTTGCGGCAAGGGAAAACCCTTTCCCAATCGGCTCGGTCAAGTCAACGCCAAGATAAGAAAAACCCTGGCCGCGGGTGTCAATCTCCCCTCCTCCAAACATTGAAACCTCGGCAGAAAAGGCA
>Ga0194125_10005467_pt1 | contig 19271 bp, 19 predicted proteins | sample TA2KigC250mmetaG_FD_148626 | JGI IMG/M metagenome (GOLD analysis project Ga0194125, IMG submission 148626) | Freshwater microbial communities from Lake Tanganyika, Tanzania - TA2015034 Kigoma Deep Cast 250m | ecosystem: Environmental > Aquatic > Freshwater > Lake | place: Tanzania: Lake...
GATCCATCTGTAGATGCTGGGAGTTTGGTCATGTCGCCCTCAATTACTACAGATCTCGCTGTTGTTTGGACATGGAGTGCGAGCGCTGGCTTCCCTGCAGCCTATATCCCAACGAGATAATGGCTTAGAATTTTAATAGACTTGGGCGACACTCATTTACCAGATAATAAGGTCTGTTATTTGGGTGTCACCCAAGTCTATTTATCAGAATATTTCAGAATACACCTCAGCTTTGCTGGGGGAGGAAGGGCACCTGCATATTATACCTTCTCCCCTGGAGGGAGAGGGTTAGGGTGAGGGGGAAAAATCTTTTGGAAAAAATGGTTAAGATATTGATTCGATTTAAACAGAAGCAATCGAGGATTGGCTTCACTATAATAGAACTCCTTATTGTAATGGCCATCGTTGGAATACTTGCAGCCATTGCTGTCCCAATGTACACAGGTTATCTTGAGAGGACACGCCGGGCTGATGCCAAAACAGCCTTAGAACAATTAAGGGCTGCTCAAGAGATGCGGAGAGCAGAGAGAGGAAGCTATTCAACAAATTTAACAGAGCTTCGAACTACTTGGGGAGTTCAATCAAACCCTATTGGGTATTACAATTTGCAATGGTCCGGGAATCCGACTCCCAATACGTGGACTGCGGAAGCAGCTCCATTCGGAAGCCAAACTTCGGATGGAAGTTTATTCATCGACTATCTTGGAAATAAAACGCCAGCAGATAAATGGGCCAAATGATAGATAGCCTAAGGCAAGGGGCATAGAGCAAAGGAAATATTGTTATAAAGAAAAAATCAGAAAATGAGTGAAAGCAAGATAATTTATTTATCTTGCTTTTTTATTTACTGGTATAATAATTTAAAAAGAGCTTGTTAAGAAGGAAATTTTGTGCCCGTATTGAAGTTTAAAAAATTTGGGGATTTAGACCGGTTTGAAAGAGACGGAAAAGGCATAAATTGGAATTTCAAGCCTGATAAAAGATATTTTGAAAAGGCCCTTCAATTTAAAATTAAAATTCCAATTCCCTCTGGATTGTATAAATTTAAAACCTTTGAAGAGGCAGAGAGATGGGAAAGGGAATGGTGGATTAAAAGTGGAGTTACAAAGAGAAATCGTTAGAGTATGTGCTGCCCTTAATCGAGAAAAGGTGAAATATATTGTGGTGGGAGGATGTGCGGTTATTCTACATGGCTATCGTAGAACAACTTATGATATCGACCTTCTTGTGGAGCCATCCTCAAAAAATATAAGAAAAATGAAGAATGTCTTTCGACAGTTGTTTCAATCTGATGAAATATCTGATATACGTGATGTAGATATAGAGCAATATGCTGTGGTCAGATTCGCCCCAGAATCGGAAGAGATAGTAATTGACTTGATAGGTAAAATAGGAAAGGTCAATTTTGGAACAGCTATGGAAGGCATAGAAGAAATAGAGCTTGAAGGGGTAAAGATTCCCGTTTGTGGGCTTTCCACTCTTATTGAAACTAAAAAAGGGGTTAGGCCTAAAGATAAAGAAGATTTACTCTTTCTCTTGGGTAAAAGAGAATATCTTAAAAAATAATTATAATGAGAAGGCATTTGTTAATTGGTAAAGGTTAAGGTTTTTATTTATAGTAAACACCGCTCATCCCCGCGATAAAGCACGGAACTTTGTTGAGGGTTTGCAAAATGTGCCCTTCATCCCGCACTTTTGATAAAGTGCAGGATTCATCCCCTGACTAAAGTCAGGGGTTTTCCGGATGGGCGGGGTAAAGATTTATATATGGAAAACATGGACAGGAAACTATGCGAACAATTAATTGATTTATATGATAAATCGGGAAGACAATTATATAATTTGTCTACTGCCTGGAGTAAATTTAAAAGACGTTAAACGTAGCCTTAATTATTTAACGATACGGGCTTCGTAACCCTAACCTTTAAGAATGATGGATCTCTCAATTGTCATTCCAATGTTTAATGAAGCCGATAATGTGGAAACCACCATATGTCGAATTGAGGAGGTTCTAACTTCATTTCAGGGTGATTATGAAATTATTGCTGTAAATGATGGAAGCCTCGACAATACTCTTGAGATTCTGAATCGATTGGCAGAGCAAGATGAAAGGTTAAAAGTACTCTCTTACCCGAAGAATATCGGGAGAGGAATGGCCTTAAAGAGAGGATTTCAGGAATCAAAAGGAGAATTTGTTGTTTCAATTGATGCTGACCTCAGTTATGACCCCCATTATATAATGGAACTTATAAAAGCACTTGAGAATGACCAAGACGTTGATTTGGTTCTTGCATCCCCATATATGCCAGGAGGAGGTGTTAAGAATGTCCCGTTTCTTCGCCTGTGTATAAGTAAAATAGGTAACAAAATACTCCGATTTGCCATGCCCAACCGGATTCACACATCTACAGGGATTTTCCGAGCTTATCGGAGAAGAGTACTCGACTCTCTTGAACTGGAATCAGATGGAAAAGAGATTCATCTCGAAATTCTCTCCAAAGCAATTGCATTAGGTTATAGAGTGAAAGAGGTTCCAGTAATGCTCACCAGAAGAAAAAAGGGGGAATCAAAATTTAGATTTAGAAAGACGGTCTTCTCTCATCTGGTCTTCTCTGCTTTTGAAAAACCTATGATTGTTTTTGGTTTTCTTGGCCTCTTAATCCTTGGAATCGGTTTTTTGATTGGTCTATATATTGCCTATTTAAGATTTTCAGGGGATTTAACCCCAGGAAGACCATTAATCACATTTGCCATTTTATTGATCTTAGGAGGAATCCAGATACTCTCTTTTGGATTTATTGCAATCCAGATTGTTTCACTTCGAAGGGAGATCCTTCGGGTTCAAAAAGAAAATCTTGAATTGAGAAAAGAGATAAGGAAGCCAGGAATCCATGAAAGGGATTAAGAAGTTACTAACCCAAGAAGAAAAGAAACCATGAGACCAGAAAAAGGATTAGAATATGGAGATCTAACTGATAAGATTATTGGGTGTGCTATCGAGGTTCATAAAAAATTAGGTCCAGGATTTTTAGAATCAATCTATGAAAATGCCTTTATTATCGAATTGCACAAACAAAATTTTCAGGTTGAAAGGCAACGGGAAGTTGTAATTAATTATGAGGGTTTTGAAATTGGAAGACATAGACTCGATCTTGTTGTGGATGATACTATTGTCGTTGAATTGAAGGCAGTCAAAAATATTGAAGATGTTCATTTTGCAATCGTAAAGTCTTATCTTAAAGCATTGGGAAAGGAACATGGTTTGATCATAAATTTCTCTAAAAAGGTACTCGAGGTAAAGAGAGTCATACACAAATAAAGTAATTATAAATTCTCCTGGATTCCTGGTTTCCTCATGAAGATTTTATTCCTTACAAATGCTTATCCTGATTTTAAATCTTCCTACCGGGGTATTTTCATCAAAAAAATGGCTGTCTTGCTAAAAGATGAGGGGTACAAAATATATATAGTAACCCCAAAAATCTATAAAGAGAGTCTCTATTTTGAAGACCAGGATGGGATAAAGGTTTATCGGTTTCCCTTCTTATCCGGAAACAAATTATTAATTGAATATGAAAAAATTCCATATTTGAAGATGATTTTTTATTACTTCACGGGATTCTTTCTCTCCCTTTATGTGTCCCTTAAGCACCGATGCCATCTTATCCATGCACATTGGGCAATTCCCACGGGATTGATTGGTGTTTTTGTAGGATCTCTTTTGAGAAGACCCCTTTTTGTGACTGTTCATGGTTCTGATTTACGTTTAGCAATGGAGGGCCCTTTTCACCTTAAAAGGATTTTCCTCTATGTATGTAAAAGGGCGAAACATATCATCTGTGTTTCAGATCTCCAGAAGAGAGAGATCGAAAAGAAAGGTATTCAGGGAGAAAGGATATCTTTCTATCCAATGGGTATTGAAGAGGAGTTCTTAGAGGTGGGAAGGAATCGAAAAAGGGAGCCAAACGGTAGAATAATCACCATTGTGAGCAACAGAAATCTTTTACCGATCTATAATGTATCCTTATTGATTCGAGCTATTCCAATGGTTTTGAGAGAGGAGCCGGAGGCGAAATTTTTTATTGCAGGAGAAGGTCCTGAAAGGGAAAATTTAGAACGGGAAGCCAGGGTTTTAGGTGTGGAAAGATCAATTGAGTTTTTGGGAAAGGTTCCTCATGAGCAGATGCCTGATCTTTTAGCCCTAACAGATATTTATGTTTCTACTTCTTTATACGATGGAACATCTGTCTCTTTACTTGAAGCAATGGCCTCGGGTTGTTTTCCTGTTGTGAGCGATATTCCATCAAATAGAGAATGGATCAGAGATGGTGAAAATGGATTTTTATTTCCAACCAAGGATGAACATCTTTTTGCAAGTAAGATGATCGATGCTCTTCATAATAAATCCCTTTTGGAAAAAAGTAGAGAAGAGAATCTTCGTATCGTTAAGGAGGAGGCCCTCTGGTCGGTTTGTATTGAGAAAATAAAGGAAATTTATCAAGCTTCGATTGAGAGCGAGGGGAGATAAAATTGATATATGAAGACGTTTTGAAAAGATTAAAAAACTAAAAGGAAAGGATTTTAATGGAAATTAAGGAACTTTTTAAATATGCTTTTATCAAAAGACCACTAAATGAGCTCTACCAATCTCTTACCGAAATTCCCTTTGAGTTCCTGATGGAATGGTATAAGGATACTTTTGATTACCAGAGGTTTCACTCTGATGAGGAATTAACAGAATTCATCTTGTTCAAGTCAGAGGATATCCTTGAATGGCTTGAAGGAGCTATCGGGCTAACAACCTGGGAGGCTAAAAAGATTTACCCCGCCTCGCAGAAAACCCCGTGATTTACTACGGGGATGAATGCTGTAAATCTGAAGGGGGGATCCAATGCCCCACGTTTTAACGCGGGGGCGGGGTTTACATAGAAAATAAAGATGGAAAAAAAGGGATTCTCTTATACTCTAAATAAAGAGTAGATTGAGGAGTACAGTAGGTGGCCAGTAGAACGAAAACTTCAATGGCTTTTTCTTGGCAACAAAATGAGGAGATCTCTTCCGAGGAAAATCATAGAAATTCAGGAAGCTTTTCGGCAGGGTAAGATCTGAAATATGCAATGTTTCCTGGATTCTGCCTTCATTATTAAATTCGTTAGATGAATGGCATAAAATTTGCTTTAATATAATTAATAATTTATCATTGATAGTCTGGATTTTAAAAATATTTATTAAAAATTAATTAATACTACAGCGACTTTTTTCTGTCATTCCCGTGAAGACGGGAATCCAGAATGTCTATGGGCTTCAGAAACTCAACTGGATACCCGCTTTCGCGGGTATGACGGAGGGGCGGTAGTAATTTTTTATTAATACAGTGACGTTTTTTCTAAAAGTGTCGCTGTCGTATTAATTAGTTTATTTTTTTTAATTTTAATGTTCGTAATATGAACGATAGTCAAAAATTGCTCTTTAATTTACAAAAGTTGTCTAAAAAGTCTTTGGTTTGAGGGTTAGGGTAAAGAAGTCAGTTTCGTCAATAGGGTACGTGATTCGTCTTTAAACCTTTACCCTTCGACATTAGACCATACTGGCTTTATAGCCTTAAACTAACCAAAATCTATGACTATTTCACTGATCCATAGTTGCCAAAATGGATGCAAAAATAGAAAGTCACAATATTTTTAAACCATCTGAAGAGATGAGGGACCTACACCTGCTTGAAGAGTTGGAAAAGAACCCGCTCACTTCCCAGCGCGAACTGAGTCGTAAATTCAATATCGCCCTCGGGGTAACCAATGCCTGCATTAAAAGGATGGTTCGAAAGGGATGGATTCGCATCCGGGGTTTAAACCATCGAAAAATTGGATACTATCTTACTCAAAAGGGTTTCACTGAAAAAACAAAGCTTACCCTTCATCTCGTTTCCTGTACTATCCAACATTATATTCAGCTGAAGAAGATTATTACTCGAAGACTACTCGAGATGGAGAAGAAAGGTATGAAACGGGTCGTATTTTATGGAGTGAGTGATGAGATGGAGGTGGCCTATATCACCCTTCAAGGGGTTAACATGAAATTGGTTGGGATAGTAGAGGATGATGATAAATTTAAACCCATAAATCTCTTCGGTTTTCAAATAGAGCCGGTGAGCCGTATTGGAGAAATAAAACCTGATGGGATCCTGATAACATCTACAGGAGAAAGTGAAAAGAAAAGGGAAAGACTCAAAGGGATATTTGAACCCAATTCAATCTGCATTAAAGATATATGTCTTTCCTGATTCCAAGTAGGCGTTAAGAATGAAGGTTATGACAGCAATGTATACTTTAAAAGAAGGGGGATCCTATGAGAGATTTAAAATGATGATTAAAACATTTATAGAAAGGCATTGGGAGGTCCATTGTCTATCTTTGACCCCAATCCCGATCAAACACAATTATTTCCATAACCACGTAATCCATTTTCCATTTAGAGATAAAACCAGCAGGGTAGCAAAATTCATCGTTTTTATGACATTTCCTATATGGTCTATCTGGATAGCATGGATTTATAAGATTGAACTTATCATCGCTTTCGGCTTTCTTTATGCGTTCATCCAGGGCTTTTCTAAGTGGTTATTTAGGAAACCGCTGGTGACATTTATTCGGGGGGACTCCTATCAGAGCCTAAAAATAGAAGGTTCACCAAAATACATCTTACTTCTGAATAAGATTATCGAACATTTCGGTCTCCTTCTTTCCGACCGTATTATTACCAATAATCGATCCCTCCAGAAGGAAATTTTAGAAAAAGTGAATAAAAGAAAGAATATTGAGGTGGAGGTTCTTTTCAACCATATTCCCTCCATAAATATTTCCAAATCAGGTAAATTATCACGAATGAAAGCTCGATTTGGTATCCCAGAGGGAGCAAGGGTTTTAATTACTGTGGGGAAGATTAGCCGCGGTAAAAATATTAAGATCCTTATTAAGTGTTTGCAGAAAATCGGAATTGAAGATTTTTATCTTGTCGTGGCTGGAGATGGAACATCAGCATCCGATTTCCGTTACATGGAGGAATTAAAGGAATTGGCCAAAAGTTTAAATGCTGAAAAGAAAGTGATTTTTACTGGATGGCTTAAAAAGGAAGATTTATGGATGGCTCTTTGCTCTGCCGATCTTTTCGTATTGCCATCGCGACATGAAGGAATGCCCAACTCCATGTTAGAGGCTTTGGGATTGGATTTGCTCTGTATGGGAAGCGATGTTCCTGGTATCAAAGATATTCTGCAACACGAAGAGCTGGTCTTTGATCCTGTGGATGAAGAGGCTTTAGCCAAAAAATTGAACCTTTTTTTTTCAGACAATCAATTCTCAAGTAAGGTAAGAAGGTTATGTCAAGAGAGGAAGAGAATCTTCACCTTCAATTGGGAAGAAAGGTTGTTTCAAATGGTCACCAGGGGATTTCATAGTGAGAAAATTTGAAAAGGGGTCAGAAACGATATGAAATCTATTAATGGCTCAAGAATTTTAGTGATCGGTGGAGGAGGGTTTATCGGTTCCCATGTGGTAGATGAATTGACCAAGGAAGATGTGACAGAAATTGTTATTTATGACAATTTCTGCCGGGGAACAATGGACAACTTGAGGAGTGCTTTAAGAGATCCCAGAGTGAAAGTTTATGAAGCGGGGGGAGATATCTGCCACACGGATATTCTTAATTCTGCAATAAAAGGCACGGATTATGTCATTCATCTTGCAGCATTATGGTTGCTTCAATGTTATGAGTATCCGCGAGCCGCCTTTGATGTGAATATCCGTGGGACATTTAATGTATTGGAATCCTGTGTAAAACACAAAATCAAAAAATTGGTTTATTCATCCTCAGCCTCTGTATATGGAGATGCCGTAGAGATTCCAATGACCGAAGAACACCCTTATAACAATAAGACTTTTTATGGAGCCACAAAGATCGCTGGAGAGCAGATGTGCCGAGCGTTCTATCACCGATTTGGCCTTAATTATGTTGCCCTTAGGTATATGAATGTTTACGGGCCCAGGCAAGATTATAAAGGGGCTTACACCGCCGTGATAATGAAAATTCTGGACAGAATCGACCAGGGACTCCCTCCCATTGTTTTCGGAGATGGATCTCAGGCCTATGATTTTATTTATATCTCTGATTGTGCAATTGCTAACCTCTGCGCCTTAAAAGCAGAGGTCAGCGATAGGGCGTACAATGTGGGATGTGGGATACAGACCTCTATTAAAGAACTTACAGAGCTTATCTTAGAAATTACTGGTTCAAATCTCAAAATTCAATACAAACCCAGTGCCAATACATTCGTCAAAAATAGGGTGGGTTCCACGCAGAGGGCAGAAGTAGAAATTGGTTTTAAGGCCAAAATCGCCTTGAGAGAAGGTTTGGAGAAATTAATTGAATGGCGAAAAAGTCATATAGAAGAAGTAGCTGATCGAATTCTCAAGGCAGGTTTATAAAAATGGTTAAACAAAGAGAAATCCTCATCTCACAGCCAGATACAGGAGAAGAAGAGTGGCAGGCCCTCAGAGAACCCCTTACGACAGGTTGGCTTACTCAAGGACCTAAAGTTGCAGCTTTTCAAAGGGCTTTTGCAGAACGGCATGGAGTAAAATACGCTATCGCCACATCGAGCTGTACAACAGCCCTCCATTTAATTTTAGCTGCATTAGGTATAAGATCTGGAGATGAAGTGATCGCACCAGCCTTCACCTGGGTGGCAACCGCAAATGCTGTTCTTTATTGTGGAGCTAAGCCTGTTTTTGTCGATGTGGATAGGACCACCTTCAATATGGATATCCATCAAATCCCTCCCAAAATCAATCAACGCACTAAAGCTATTATTCCAGTCCATCTATTTGGTCTCTGTGCAGATATGGATGCACTTGCTAATACCGCTTCGGGTATCTGCCTTATTGAAGATGCCGCTTGCGCATCGGGGAGTACCTATAAGGGGAGGTCCGCTGGGTCCTTAGGATTGGCTGGAGCTTTTTCCTTCCATCCACGAAAATCCATTACCACTGGAGAAGGGGGAATGATTACCACCAATGATGAGGCTCTCGCTAAAAAGATAGATGTACTGAGAAATCATGGAGCAAGTGTTTCCGAGGAATTGCGGCACACCCACCTACATCCGTTTATATTGCCAGACTTCGATCTCCTTGGGTTTAATTATCGGATGACCGATCTTCAGGCAGCGGTGGGATTAGTCCAATTATCAAAGTTAGATCGATATATTGAAGAACGACAAAAATGGGCTGAATTTTACACCAAAGAGCTCTCTGAGATCGATTGGCTCCATACACCCACTGTCCCAAAGAATCACAAACATGGGTGGCAGTCATACGTATGCTTAATCGATGAGAAGAAGGCCCCCATGTCAAGGAACCGGATCATGGAAGTTTTGCAATCAAAGGGGATAAGTACACGGCCTGGTACCCATGCAGTCCATATGCTGGGACTATATCGGAAAAATTTTGGGTTTAAACAAGATGATTTTCCGGTGGCTCGTGACTGCGATCGATACAGTTTGGCCATCCCCCTTCATAATCGAATGACAGAAGAAGATTTCCATTATGTCATAAGGGCGATTAAAGGGTTGGGTTAAGTTTTATGTGTGGCATTGCAGGAATTTTCAATCTGAATGGTGAGCCGGTATCTCAAGTGATATTGCGCAAAATGACCGATGCAATAGCCCACCGTGGACCTGATGGGGAGGGTTTCTATATCGATACCTTTGTTGGATTGGGACACCGACGTCTGGCTATCATTGACCTCTCACCTGCTGGCCATCAACCCATGGCCACAGAGGATGGAAATTATATTATTGCATACAATGGAGAGGTTTATAATTTTCAAGAATTAAGAATAGAGTTAGAAAGTTTTGGCCATCGGTTTAGGTCAAAAACAGATACAGAGGTGGTACTTCATGCATTTGCTCAATGGGGAACGGAATGTGTAAAACGTTTTAATGGTATGTTCGCCTTTGCCATATGGGACAGGACTCGGCAGGAACTTTTTCTTGTCAGGGATCGATATGGTATCAAGCCCCTCTATTATATGATCGTGGGATCGGCCTTCATTTTTGCTTCAGAGCAAAAGGCTATTATTACCCATCCCATCGTAAAGCGTGAGATTGATTTGGAAGGTCTGATTGAGTACTTTACTTTTCAGAATATTTTTACTGACCGGACGCTTCTCAAAGGGATAAGGATCTTCCCTGCCGGATGTTTTGCGAAGATTCCACTTGGCAGAGCAATCGAGCGTTTAAAACCGATTCGGTACTGGGATTATAATTTTCAGGAACCCTTACATCCAGTACCTGAGGAGGATTATATAGAGGAAACCGATCGCCTCTTTCGACAAGCCGTCAATCGTCAACTGGTGAGCGATGTAGAAGTGGGTTCCTACCTTAGCGGAGGCATGGACTCAGGTTCTATCACCGCCATAGCTGCCACTCAGCTTCCCTTTGTCAAGACCTTCACTTGTGGTTTTGATCTTCACTCAGTTTCTGGATTGGAGTTGGGATATGATGAGCGCGAAAAGGCAGAACTCATGTCCTACCGTTTCAAGACAGAACATTATGAAATGGTTCTCAAGGCCGGAGATATGGAACGTATTCTTGCCCGTCTGGCTTGGCACCTGGAGGAGCCACGGGTAGGACAGAGCTATCCGAATTACTATGCAGCCCAACTTGCCTCCAAATTCGTTAAGGTTATTCTATCGGGTGCCGGTGGTGATGAACTATTCGGTGGCTATCCGTGGCGCTATTATCGTGCGGTCGTCAACGATGATTTTGAACAATATATTGACAAATACTATGTTTATTGGCATCGCCTGATCCCCAATAGGGCTATTCATGAAGTTTTTAGCCCTATATGGGAAAAAGTAAAACATGTCTGGACAAGGGACCTTTTCAGAGATGTGTTTCATGCCCATGCAGATCAACTCACCCGACCAGAAGATTATGTGAACCACTCATTTTATTTTGAGGCGAAGACATTCCTTCATGGTCTACTGGTGGTGGAAGATAAACTCAGTATGGCTCACAGCCTGGAGACAAGGATTCCATTTTTAGATAATGATTTGGTGGATTTTGCTATGCAGATACCTGTTCGATTGAAATTGAAAAATTTAGGAGAGGTTGTCCGCCTAAATGAAAATGAACCCGGACCTAAAACACTTAAATATTTCCAGAGAGTCAAAGACGGAAAACTGATCCTTCGTAAGGTGATGGAGCGATATGTTCCACCTGAAATCACCCATGCTGAAAAAAGGGGGTTCACTGCGCCGGATGCCTCATGGTTTAGGGGTGAGAGCATTAACTATGTGCGAAAGATGCTTTATGATGGCAAAGCAAGGATATATGAAATCCTTGATCAGTCAGCAGTTAAGAGGTTGCTCGATGAGCACTTTGGGGGTAGGCAGAACCGAAGGCTATTTATCTGGTCGTTATTGAATGTTGAGTGGTGGTTACGCAAATTTATAGATGGAGGGAATTCTTGAACAAAAAGCGTTATGTCCTCGTGACAGGTGCATCAGGATTTTTGGGGCAACACCTTGTTCGCTTTTTGCAAAAACAACAGGACCTTCAGATCACCGGGGTCTCTAAAAATGGAGGACAGATCGGGGATCTTAAGATCGATCATCTGGATTTGAGTTCACCCATGGAGGTCACTGCATGGCGTAAAGGCAAGCCAGCCTTTGATGCTATTTTTCACTTGGCAGCCATCATACCGACATCCTTCGACTCTACTGAGTCCGAGCAATCATTTTTTGAAAATCTTCACATCACAAAAAACACGCTTTCCATCGCGGTCTCTGATCGAGCAACGTTTATATATACATCAGGTACCTCAGTCTATGGGACGAATAATAATGTGCCATTAACGGAAAACGCACTCCCCCGCCCGGATAATGCCTATTCTTTAGCAAAGTATGTTGGGGAATTGTTATGCGACATTGCTCATATGCGGCACGGCCTATCTACAACGATATTGCGCATCACTGCACCCTATGGTCCTTTTCAAACAAAATCAACAGTCATCAATACCTTTTTGAGGGCAGCATTGGAGGACCACGATCTCATACTGTTCGGTTCCGGAAACCGCACACAGGATTTTACATATGTGAGCGACGTCGTTCAGGCCTTATGGTTAGCTTACAAAAAACAGAGGGCAGGGGTATATAACATTGGCGGAGGACAACCCGTGACGATGCGTGACCTCGCTGAGACTGTCCTGTCAGTTGTCCCAGGAACCAAATCAAAAATAACATATTCATCCTTTCCGGATCCGCAAGAAGAATATCGCGGGATATTTGCAATTGAGAAGGCTCGAGATGAATTGGGGTATGGGCCTCGGACTCTCCTCTCTGAGGGCCTTCGGTCCTGCCTAGCCACAATGGGGCACAAAGGCGGCAGACTATGAGAATTTGTATTATTTCAGATATCCATGGAAATAGTTTTGGGTTAGCGGCTGTCCTCGCTGATTTAGATCGAAGGGGAGTGGATTGCGTTTTAGGTGCCGGAGATATGATAGGGTACTATCCTTATGTGAATGAGGTATTTGAATTACTTCGTTCGAGAGAAATGACCTGGATCATTGGGAATCACGAATGTTATCTGTTGGGTAAGTTAACGGTCACCCAAAAGCGTTGGCAGAGCTACAATCTAAGCTACGTTGACCGGGTCATTGACGATGATCACCGGAGATGGCTCTCCCAACTGCCAACCGAACGCTCTCTTGAGTTCAATGGAGCCAGATGGATACTTTGTCACGGAAGCCCATGGAGAGTTGATGAATATATTTACCCGGACTACAAATACTTTGAACGCTTTAAAAGCTTAGATGCTGATGTCATCGTAATGGGACATACCCATATTCCGATGGTGCGTCAAATGGGTCGGACGATTTTGATAAACCCTGGATCATGTGGCCAGCCTCGTGATGGTAATCCATTGGCTTCGTATATTTGGGTGGATACGAGAACTTACGATATTGAGATTCGGCGAATAGCCTATGATGGGGACCCGATCTATCGTCGAATCTTGGCTGAACGCTTTGATCCTAAACTTACCAAATTTCTTTACAGGACCATTGGCGAATAAAAATAATGGCTGATCAAAAAAAGATAAAAAAGATAAAAAAGATAAAAAAGATAAAAAAGATAAAAAAGATAAAAAAGATAAAAAAGATAAAAAAGAGAGTGTTAAAGGCCAATATTGCGTATCATTCAGCTTTAGCAAAAGCCTACGATGAGAAACAGCCGCATTATCGACCTGAGAATATAGCAAGGGTTGAGGGCATTTTGGCTGATATGGCTGACAAAACGGGCGGAGGCGGTCTCATTGATCTGGGATGTGGTACGGGTTTTATCATCAACATTGCCAAAAAGTATTTCAGGCCTGTTGTAGGAGTGGATATTACTCCTGTGATGTTGGAGCTGGTAGATACGAGCGATGGTCATATTGAATTATGTCTGGCCGAGACAGACCATATGCCATTTCGAGATAATGAGTTTAAGGTCTGCACCGCCTATGGTTTTTTACATCATTTGCATGACCTTCGACCCACCTTGAGAGAGGCCTACCGCTGCTTATGCCCGGGTGGAATTTTTTTCGCCGATCAAGACCCAAACCAATACTATTGGTGGCTGATGGATAGCCTGAAGGAGCGAGATGACCTTGCATGGATGGTCCAAAGGGAGGTCAAATCGGTTGTCAACGTTTCAGGAGATCTTTCTAAGGAAACTGGATTATCCTTGGAAGATATTTCATTAGCAGAATTTCAAAAAATTGAAAAAGGTGGCTTTGACCCAGAAAGGGTGGCTTTACTGCTGGAGGAGTTGGGATTCTGCTCTGTCAAATATCGTTATGAGTGGTTTCTGGGGCAGGGGAGAGTGCATCATCAGAAATCGGCAGAAGAGGCTCAGGTAATTGAAAACTTTTTAAGAGAGGCCTTGCCAGCAACACGTCATCTCTTTAAATACCTCTCTTTTTTTGCTGAGAAGAGGGCCTAATTCATGTCGAAGGAAATTCGAGTGATGGTCACCGGGGTAGGTGGGGGTGGGCACGGCCACGAGGTGGTCAAAGCATTACGGTTAGCCGAGCGCTATCATCTGATAGGGGTGGACATGGTAGAATCGAGCTTTGGCCTCTTTGATGTGGACGAGGCTTATACGGTTCCTCCCGCTTCTGATCCGGGCTACATGGATATCCTCCTGGAGATTTGTCATCAAAGAGAAATAAAGGTTTTAATTCATGGCTCAGAGCCTGAACTCAAAGTGATATCAAAAAATCGAGATGAGTTTCTGAAGGCAGGAATCTTGACGCTGATTAATAGTTATGAAGTCATTGAACGCTGTATGGATAAATGGTTGACAATGGCCTTTCTTAAAGATCAAGGTTTTGATTGCCCTCAATCTCTACTTGTCCATTCAGAAAAGGAGATCCCCAGGGACTTTTCTCTGCCAGCGGTGATTAAACCCGCTATTGGTGGAGGTGGCTCCAACAATACCTTTGTCGTTCAGGACGTCGATGAATTGGAGTTTGCATGCCGTTATTTGATTCGGCAGGAAAAGGTTGTTCTGATGCAAGAATATGTTGGCACCCCGGATGACGAATATACCGTAGGGGTATTGAGTACCTTAGATGGAGAACTCGTGGGGTCAATTGCCCTCCGCCGTTATATTCTCAGTGGGCTGTCAAATTGGGCTCAAATACCCAATCGCACACATCGAATTGATCTTTCTTCGACCCTCGCAATATCGTCCGGAATTTCACAAGGGGTCATTGATGACTTTTCAGAAGTTCGTGAGGGATGCGAAAGAATTGCAGGGGCGCTTCACTCCAAGGGGCCCATCAATATTCAGTGCCGGTTTGTGGGTGGAAAGCTGTATCCATTTGAAATTAACCCAAGATTCTCTGGCACCACTTACATTCGCGCCTTAATGGGTTTCAATGAACCCGATATGTTGATTCGTCATCATCTGTTGGGCGAAGTGCTTCCCCACCCTGTGAGATATAGTTTTGGAAGGGTTGTGCGAGGGTTGGCAGAGCGTTGTGTGAATGATTTTTCAATTATAACCCCATGGCAAAAAGTTTAGATCCGACTGACCATTGAAGGGGTGTTTTACGACAAATCAGAAACAGGTCAGATGCAAAGGTGAAACAAAAGTGGACTCAAGAGAGAGATTTTTTAGAAAATTATTGGAGTTATACGAAAACAGAGCTGCCTTTTTCATGAAGAAATGGGAAAGATTATTGCCATTCAACGAGATGCTAATTGATCGATGGGAAAAGGCAAGACGATTGGGATTTGGAGAGGAGACAAGCATTTATGATAATGCCTTGGTCTTTGGCGATGTGAAAGTAGGCAAGCTCACATGGATTGGACCATTTACTATCCTTGAGGGGAGTGGCGGGGGTATTGTCATCGGTGATTATTGTAGTATTTCCACAGGAGTTCAGATCTATACTCATGATAGTGTGAAGTGGGCAGTTTCTGGAGGGAAAATCGAATACGAGAAAGCACCTACTCATATAGGGAATTGTGTTTACATCGGTCCTCTCTCCGTCATCGCCAAGGGGGTCAAAATAGGCGATCATTGTATCATAGGTGCCTTTAGTTATGTGGATAGGGATATCCCTGATTTCTCCATCGTGAGAGGGCAACCTGCAAAGATAGTCGGAAGGGTGAAGCTGAATGAGAATGGCGAAGTAGAGTACGAGTACTTTGCCTCATAACTTTTTGATGGAGTGTACCAATGCAGGATATTGAGAAATTGGTCTCTTTTTTAGTTCACCCTGTAACCAAAATGCCTTTAAAACTAAAAGGGAAGCTGTTGGTAGGAGAGAATGGGAGACCTTATGCTGTACAAAATTCGATACCAAGATTTATCGGCAAGATATCAGACGTTGGCCAGAAACAAGTCCAGAAAGGTTTTGGATATAAATGGTCAAGACAGGATTGGGGTCATGAAGAAAAATCAAGGAATTTCTATGCTAAATGGGTTAGAGAATCTTTCAACTGTCTTTCTGATGAGACATTCTTCAAATTATTTAAAAACTGCCGTCATATATTAGATGCTGGATGTGGAAGCGGGTTTCTCTCTTCATATCTTTCCCCGAGTCTTAAAAGATCCATTGTCTTTAATGTGGATATATCCTCCAGCATCGATACAGCCATCCAGCATAACGAACTCACTCCTAATGCTTTCTTTGTTCAGGCAGACATCAATCAGTTGCCTTTTGCTTATGGATTTTTTGACGCCATTATTTCTCTGGGGGTATTGCACCACACACCTGACACTTTTAAGAGTTTAAGCAACCTTGTCCCTTACCTTAAAAAAGATGGCCGCCTCTTCCTTTACCTTTATAAAAAGAAATCCCCTATCCGTGAATTTACTGACGATTTTTTGAGAGAATATATATCCACCCTTCCACCTGAAAAGGCATGGAAAGAGGCAATAAAATTGACAAAGTTAGGGAAATATCTTTCCGACCTAAAGCTGACGCTGAATATTCCAGAAGACATACCTCGATTGGGTTTCAAAAAGGGAAGAATGGATCTACAAAGATTTTTCTACTGGCATATTCTCAAGTGTTTTTGGAATGAAGATATGGATTTTGACTATAATGTGACGATCAATTTTGACTGGTATTATCCCCAATATGCTCACCGACACACAGAGTCTGAAATTAGAAATTGGTTGAAAAAGCTGAAATTGGTCCCCAAGATGATGAACGATGTAGAAAGTGGATTCTATATCATAGCTAAAAAATGAGAACAGGGTTTTCTCCTGGGAAGAGTGAATAAACAAATTCCAATGCAATCGTCTATAAATAGAAAAATTGATTTGGTTACCATTACTCCAGGATCACAAGGAGAAGTTGATATAAAACATCTTCCACTGGGGATCTTGTATGTCGGAAGTAATCTCAAAAAACATGGATTTAATGTAAAGCTTCATCATATTCTGCCAAAGGATATAGATATCACTCTAAAAAATATATCTCACAGGAAATCTCTCTGGATTGGGTTCTCGGTTCTCTCAGGGATGACCACTTACTGGACAGCAACCGCCTCTAAGAAATTTAAAATGTCATGTCCAGATATACCCATTGCATGGGGAGGACACCATGCTACATTATGTGCCAATGAGTGCCTTTTGGAAGATTATGTGGATATTGTAATCAGAGATGAAGGTGAGATAACCAGTTTAGAACTTTCAGAGGCTTTATTAAATTTCGATGGAGACAAAGATAATTTAAAAAATGTAAATGGTATTTCGTTTAAAACAGATCAAAAAGAAATTATTCATAATAAAAACCGAATCCTGATAAAAGATCTTGATGAGTTGCCATTAGATTTTTCTCTTCTGGATATGGATAACTATGTTAATAAAGGAGAGAAAAGAACGGCTTCTTTTTTTAGCTCAAGGGGCTGCCCTTTTAACTGCGCCTTTTGTAGTACCCCGAAATTTTTTGCTAAGACTTACCGATTTCATTCAGAAGAATATGTCATGGAGAAAATGGATGATCTTAAAAAGAAACACGGGGTCAATGCAATCTATTTTAGTGATGATAATTTTTATCTGGACAAGAATAGAGCAAGGAGAATAATTGCCCGACTAAGAACTATAGGGGTGCAGTGTGCCACATTGGATGTAAGATTAGACCAGTTGGATGAAGACGATTTGCGATTCTTCAAAGACCATAATGTGTACGGTATATTTTTCGGATGGGAATCTGGAAATGATAGATTGTTAGGACTGATGAGAAAACAATTATCGGTTGATCAAATAAGGGAAAAGACAGAGATGATCGAAAGATATGGAATCGTAAGTTGGGGTTCTGGTATTGTTTTATTACCCACGGAGTCTTTCGAAGAGGCAATGAATACGATAAGATTTTCGATTGAAATAAGAAAGATGTTAAAAGGTTCCACCGTGAGTGTTTTTCGTTTTATACCTTTGCCAAAGACCGACCTTACCGAGATAGCCATTTCCGAAGGTTTTAATCCGCCTTCTTCGCAAGAGGATTGGAAAAAAATAGATCCCTTAGAGCCTTTTTACAAAGTAGAATGGATACCTTGGTACACCAAAGAAATAGATCTAAAATTTAGATATGTCCAAGAGTTAAGCAGACATCATATATCCATATATGTCCGAGATGGAATTCGCGGAAAAGTCAAGAACCTTTTTACAGATCGAATAAATAAGAGAGTCGCTCGCCTGGATTTCCAAAAATTATGGGAAAAAAAGGTGTATGAATTTCTTCTCAGACTCTATTCCTTATTAAAAAGAAAAGAGATTAGACCGATCAAGACGAAGATTCTTAAATAATATGGGAAAAAAACTCGTCTATTTTGGAACGACCAAGCTCGAGGATATGATTCATAAAGGCAACGTGTGGTATGTGCGCCATTACGAGGCATACTTTGATGAGGTATATATAGTCTACCTAATGGGAGATGAGAAGAAAACAGTATTTGAGGGTAAGACCACCCTTGTATCTCTGGGCAGTGGGAGAAATAAATTAGATCTTTTTTTGGCGCCCTATCGCTTATTGAAGTTTTCAAAAAACGTGAAACCCACCTCTTACTTGACCGCTGACCTCGTTTTTTCATGGTGGACATCCATGCTGATTAGATTTTTTATGGGAGGAGAAATCGTTCTGATGCCTGTCTCCATGCCCCATGTCATCCATGAAAGTTCGGGTAAAACCCTGAGTGGTCTGCCATTATGGCTGGAAAAATTGTTTCTGAAACTCAGTTTTTGGGCTTCAAAAAGAGTATTGGTCAGTAATGCCTCTGGTAGTTATGTAGAATGGTTGTCCAATAAACCCGAAGCGAAGGATAAGCTTAAGGTGGTTGATACCCTTGTGGATGCCTTACCGACGCATGATTTTTGTAAAAAAGCTTCAAAAATCCTTAAGGATCACAATCAGGCCTCCCCCTTTTTTACACTCTTATATGTCGGCAGATTGCATCCTGAGAAACTCGTGGATCAATTAATCCAGACGATTAAATTTATTTTAACCGACTCGAGTATCCAATTATCAAAGCCGATTCGAATGATTCTCATCGGTGACGGTCCTGAGAGGAAAAACTTGGAAGAGTTAGCTGAGAGATTGAGAGTAAATGGATATATTCAATTTTTGGGATACATTCCAAATGATCAAATTGCGGATTATTATAAGAATTCTGATATATTTCTCTCACCTCTCACTGGAAATTCACTTCGAGAAGCCA
>Ga0194125_10005468_pt1 | contig 19270 bp, 13 predicted proteins | sample TA2KigC250mmetaG_FD_148626 | JGI IMG/M metagenome (GOLD analysis project Ga0194125, IMG submission 148626) | Freshwater microbial communities from Lake Tanganyika, Tanzania - TA2015034 Kigoma Deep Cast 250m | ecosystem: Environmental > Aquatic > Freshwater > Lake | place: Tanzania: Lake...
TGTCATCGCCGGAGAGACCTCCTGGAAACGCGCGCTGCCTATCACAGGCCCATTTCCTCGTCTCTCCGGCTTCACTTCCTTCCACCATCATGAATGATCCGGGCTAGCGCCGTCTGGAGAGACAGCGAGGTCATCCTGCAAGCACGGTAGCACCGTGAGCCGTGTCAGATCCTCTACAGTGCCGGGCACTTGGCAACGGATGAGGGTAGTTCGGCGGAAGGGGCGTTCGGGTTCGTCCTCATTCTCAGCCTCAGTGTCCACTCCCAGTATGACGGCCGTATCGTGCGGTGCGACCCATAGACATCTGACCCAGGTCAAGTCCATGTCATCTGCTGACCACCTGGGCGGCACCCTCTCGCCCATGAGGTCGAAGAAGCCTCTCCCAGCCCCCTTGCCGATGAAGAACGACTCCTGGTGGGGCAGCCATACGAGTTCGCCCATGTAGTTCCAGCCGAAGAACCCCACCTGGGGCAGCGCCTTGACCAGCACACCGTACTGCCCTATCGGCTTCCTCGGGTCAAGCTCAATGACACTGCCCCTCGCCGTAGCGATTACCACGGTGTTGCGCACCGGGTGCCACGTCAAGCAGTAGGCGGACACGCCGTTGGCAAGCGTGAGCGTCGGGCCATCGCCCATATCATGGGTTTTCACATAGTCCTGGGGCTTCTGGTCGTAGGGGTCATAGTAGGCCCAAGCCAGTCTATCGCCCTGGGGACTCCACGCGGAGTCGTGCCAACGTACACCCTCGCCAAGAGAGTATGCCTGTTCGTCCAGGAGTACATGCCCCGTCTCGGCGTCCCAGACCCGTAGCCGGGCATACCACTCCCGCTCTGGCGTCACCGCGGCTGCGGCATAGCGCCCGGTGCTGGAGACCACTGGATGGTCGATCGCCAGCAGGCTCCGGTCCCGGTAGAGGCACGCCTTGTCCGTACCGTCGGCGTTGATCGTGTAGAGAGCGTTGCTGATTGCCAGCAGGAGCCGGTTGCAGGAGGGGAACCATGCTGGCTTGGTGGGGCCAGCGATCCGCAGCATGCTTGTGCCATCGACGTTGGCCACATACGTCCCTTCCGGTAGCTCAGCGGCGACCGGTAGGGCCACGCTGATCGCGAGGGCAGTCGCGAGCGGGAGGAGAGCCACAATCAGCGTTCGCATGGTACCTTCCCCGCCTCGTTACTCCGCAGGCGCGCCGAGGTGCCCCTTCGAGGAAGCCCTCCCCCGGGCCATCGACCCGCTTCGGCGGGACATCCGTGCCGGGAGGTGGCGCCACCGGGCAGCTTCATTCGGCAAACACGTACCGGAATTTCCTCGGCGACCTCCCCTTCGGCATCTCGAAGGGCTTGCACGTGTCCCAGTCGACAAGTGTGTCGAGCCTACGTGATATCGCTTCCCCAGCGGCATACACGAGAAGCGTGCGAATCTTCGCCGGATCTCGTTCCGTGCAGTGGGCCGGGTCCCTGGCGAGCACGTCCTGGTCGAAGAAGAGCGCATGGCTGATCCGGAACCTCCATCGGACCTCGCCGCTCATGACCACCCACAGGTCCAGGCCCTCCCGCGTCTTCATCTGATCCTGCAGCCTCTCTCGCAGACATGACCGTACACTCCAGTCCCATGTCTCACAGTGAGGCTGGCCTTCGGATAGCAGCGCCAGATGGCGCTCCATCCCCTTGCGTTGTTTGGGCACTATCTTGCCCACCAAGGCAATCCTCTCGCCCATGCCGGTTGCTCCTGTCCCGACTGCCGACACAGCTGGCCGCCACCTGCTCGCGGCTCAACGCGCGTCTCTCTCGCGCCTTGGGAGCCGCACACTCACCACGCACCGCCCGCCTCAGAAGCTCCATTCCACCGGAGACCCGAACATCGGCTCGTAGACAAGCATCTGCGGCTTGGAGTCCTCGGGGATCTCGAAGACGATCAAGCCCATGGCCGTCTTGCCTGGCTGCAGGTCCACCGCGGGGAAGTCGTGACCGGCGAGGACATGCGTTGCGGGACTGTAGCTGAACGTCCGGCCGGACGTGGTGACCAGCGAAACGTTGTTCGGGTTGGCGTGGTGCGCGTCCGTCCCGACGTTGGTGACCACAAGCACGCAGTACCAGAAGGTGTTCCCCCCGGCTGGCTGCGTCTCCATGAAGTCAGACCCAAGGGACGCCCTGCGCCCAGGCCTATGGACTTCGACCCTGACCTTCTCGACCGGCACGCCCGGGAGGCCGCTGGAGGACGTGCCGGCCATCGCCTCCTCGGTCCTCCGCATGAGTTCGTCTACGGAGGGAGGGGATGACGAGCGCGATCGCTCCCACCAGTCCACCGCCGCGGCTGCGATCAGCATCATCAGCCCGACGGCGACGACCGTACGGCCAGCCGCGATCCACGGGTTGGTGACCCTCCCCGCCCCCGCAGCCATCCCGGGCGACGTCAGAGCGCCACCACAGTACGGGCAGAAGCGCAGCCCTGGCGCAGGCAAGTCGCCTCCGCAGCGGGGGCACGCTACAGGTGCTCCGGCCCCGTCTGTCGGCATGGGTATCGCACCTCTCTCTCACCCGCACCCCGTGCGCCTGCGGCCAGCCCCCGTCTGGCGTGCCTCCCGGGTGGCACAGGCCTTGCACGAATACGGAGGTCCGCCATAACGGCCCTCAGATCGTGTACCTCTCGGGCCGGGTTGGCGGCTCCCCACGCGCCTCCACATGCCAAATCCCGTTGGCATCCTCGTACGCACGGTAACCGTGCAGACGCCCCTGTGCGGGCTTGCGATCCTCGCTCGTCCAGAACGAGAACGTCTGCCGATCTGTTCGTACGGGGCGCCCTCGGTACCGCAGCTTCCCGGCGTCGGCCTCCTGCTGCAGGATGCGCTTGATGTCATCCGCAGTGTGACGGTCCTCTGCCAGCAGTTCGAGCAGGCGCAGCCCGATCACGCTTTCGCAGCGTTTCCGGAACTCACGGAGATCGTAGGGACGGGATGGTCTCACGGTTCAGCCTCCGATGTGGTGCGCAGGACCAAGCGCCACTGCGTCGGCCCGCACGCACCGCGTGGAGGTACGATTCGCCACGCGCAGGGCCAACACCTGCCATGCTCGAACCGAAGGAACCGAGAGGAGTTCCGAACGAAGCCGGTGAACCTCTGCGCACGACGCGGGGGGCCTGTGCAGAGGCGGCCGAATGGGGCGTCAGGGGTGCGCTGAGGCGCAGCTGAGGAAGGCGGGGGGCGACTGGTCCATGCCGACGTAGGCGATCCGGTCGTCAAGGGCACTGGCGGCCTCATGCTCACGGGGGTGCGGAAGATGCGTGGTCCAGCCATGCGTAGCGGGTTGGGGATCCTGCTTGAACGCGAGATCGAGCGCCGGGGCCTCACCGTCAAGGAGTTCGCTGAGGGTGCGGGCGTCCCGGAGAGGGTCGTCCTGCGGCTGGTCAGAGCTCAGCAGCGGTCGGCGCAGCGTCCGACACTGGAGAAGCTCGCGGCGGCCACCGGCTCCGAGTTGTGGCACCTGGAGATGCTCGGATCGCCGATCAAGGTGGACTACTCCGGTCTGCCGGATGTTGAGACTCCCCCAGGTGTCCTTGAGATTGAGCGCAAACTCGCGAAGGCCCTGGACCAAGCCATCCAGCGCGACCCGACCATCCCCCCCAAGCGCAAGAAGTGGCTGAAGCAGTGCGTGGAGTTTGCGCGGACGGCCCCTTGAAGCAGGCGTTTGCCCCGTCGGTGGTGAATCCTCCGAGTGACCCGTCGTCGTAGGACGGAGCGGCGCTCCGTCATGCGGAGGTGACTCACGTGTCTCCCGAGAGCAAGGCGGACAAGCACGCCCGCGCGCTGGAGATACTGCGGCGGTTGGAGGGGGCGTATCCGGGGGCGGATTGCGCGCTGCACTGGAAGGACCCGTTCCAGCTATTGGTGGCGACGATCCTGTCGGCGCAGACGTCGGATGAGCAGGTGAACAAGATCACACCGGACCTCTTCCGGCGCTACCCGAACCCGGCGGCGTTGGCGGCGGCGAGTCAGGCGGAGGTCGAGGGGGCGATCAGGAGCATCGGGCTGTTTCGCAACAAGGCCAAGAACCTGCGGCTGATGTCCGCGCAGCTTTGCGAGGAGTTCGGCGGCGAGGTGCCGCAGACGATGGAGCAACTGACGGCGCTAGCGGGCGTCGCGCGGAAGACGGCGAACGTGCTGCTGGGGACGGCGTTTGGCATTCCGTCGGGGATCGTTGTGGATACGCACGTGCATCGGCTCGCGATACGCATGGGCCTGTGCAAGCGTACAGAGAGGTACCCGGAGAAGGTCGAGAAGGAACTGATGCCGCTCTTCCCGCAGGACCGGTGGGTGTTCGTAGGCCACGCGCTGATCCTGCATGGCCGGCAGGTCTGCATCGCCCGCGCGCCGCAGTGCGACACCTGCCCGCTGAGCGATGTCTGCCCGAAGCGCATCTGACGGCGGGGCGGGCGCCATGAATGGCGCCCCTACATGGCAGGGCGCGATGAATCGCGCCCCTACATGGGAACGACCAAGGCGAAAGGCGCGGGCTCCTGCCCAAGGTTGGAGGCACCGATGAGGCCGGCGATCAAGCCCATCCTCGAGGAGCTGAAGCGGGAGTTCGAGGCACTCTACGGCGACCGCCTCGTGAAGATGATCCTGTTCGGCTCCCAGGCGCGCGGCGACGCCGAGGACGGGTCGGACATCGACGTGCTGGTGGTGCTGCGGGGGCCCGTGGATGACTGGGAGGAGGGAGACCGGACGAGCGAGGCAACGGCGCGAGTCTGCCTCCGCCATGACGTCCTGGTGGAGCGGTTCTTTGCCTCCGACGATGAGTACGCCGCGGCGCCGATCAGCCTGCTGAGGAACGTGCAGCGTGAGGGGGTAGCCCTATGACCGCTGAGCAGGAGGCTCTCGTTCGTCGGGCGCAGGATGAGGTCGAACTTGCGCGGGCGGCCTTGGGCATGCACAAGGTGTTCAGGGCTGCCTCGAGCGCCTACTACGCAATGTACAACGTGGTCCGCGCCCTGCTGCTTGGGGAGGGCCTGGACTTCTCGTCACATGGAAGCGTCATTGGGGCGTTCGGGCTGCACTTTGCGAAGACGGGTAGAGCGCCGACCCATCTGCACCGCGTCCTCATCGAGGCCGAGCGCACGCGGATCGTAGCGGACTACCGGCCGCTGCAGGAAGTCTCTGAGGCCAGGGCTTCCCAACTCATCTCCCACGCCGAGGAGTTCCTCGCCCTTGCCGAGCAGCTTCTCGGCCCCATCCCCGAGGCGGATGAGGAGACGCGATGATGCGTAGCCCGCGGTGGTTCTGTCTGGTGTTCGTGTGCGTGACTGCGGCCGCGGCGCAGGCGCAGCTGCCGAAGTCGCTGATTGCGCAGGGCGGCTTCGAGGGGACGTTGGACGGGTGGAAGGTCGCGTTCGGCAAGGTCGAACTCGATGGGCAGCAGGCGCATGGCGGCACGGGATCGGTGCGGCTGACGGACGGGGCGGCCGTGCAGACGCCGCTGATTCCGTATGCGCAGCAGTTCCTGCGCGTCGCGTTCTCGATGAAGACCGACAACATTCGGCGCGGGAAGGAGCCGTGGAATCTCGCCGGGGCACAGATCAGCTGGCTCGATGCGAAGCAGCAGGAGGTAGGCCACACGGACCTCGGGCTGACGGTCGGCACGACGGACTGGACGCTGCATGAGGGCTCGTACTTCCGCGAGGCCAAGGAGGAGATCGCGTACTTCCGCGTCCGGTTGATGGTCTGGGAGGCGCAGGGAACGGCGTGGTTCGATAACGTGGTGGTCGAGGAGACGGAGCCGCCCGAGGCGTTCCGGAAGGTCCCGCTGCTGAACGAGGTCGAGGACAACGTCCCGCGTTTCTGGGCGCTGCCGGAGCTAGTTCCGCTACCCGGGCTGCTGGACGTCGGGACCATGCAGCTCAACTTCACGCCCGACCTCAGGTTCCTGATCCGGCCGGCCGATCCGAAGGCGCCGGAGGTCACGCGACTGGACATCCGGGTGAGTTCGGGTGAGCCGCTCGGCTACAAGGAGGCCGGGCTGGAGACGGACGCGGGCTACTGCTACCGCTACAAGACCCTCGCGGAGTCCCGGTCCGGCTACCCCGCGCTGGAGGTCTACAGCGAGGCCTTCCGGGGGTCGCCGATCCTGTCGGAGTTCATCCGCGTCTACCTGGCGAACGAGTCGAAGCTCCCGCGCTTTGAGGTCGCCTTCGCCGTGCCCCCGAACCTGGACCGCCTGTCCTACTTCGTGGGCAACCGGCTGGAGACGAGCGTGCTGGGCGAGGCCGCGCCGTGCTATCGCTTCGGAGAGACGACCAAGCCCTTCTTCATCCTGCACTCCGCTGACGATACGGCGGGGATCGTGATCTACCATCCCATCCCGGCTGAGATCCGGCGCTGGCACATCGAGGACTACGTCGTCGAGCTGCGCCCGACGATCATGTGCCAGCCCGTGAGGCAAGATGATGGGTCGTTCCGCCTGTCGTGGGAGTTCCGCGACATCGCAGCGGGGCCGGGCGGGTTTGAGCATAGCTTCGACTTCCACGCGTTCATGATGCCGTACGCAGGAAGCCTGAAGAGCGCGCTGCGCGAGTTCCAGGTGTGGGACGCGGACCTCACGGAGGACAAGCCCCCGCTGCCGGCGTCCGCGAAGGACGGCTACTGGACGGAGTGGCCGGAGATCGACGCGGGCGAGCGAATCCTACGGATGGCGCGGTATCATCCGCGCGAGTTCGCGAGCTGGATTCCCGGCGGCGCGGGCGGTTGCTACGGCCATCGCGACGGGCACATGTGGGGCGCGATGACGATCCAGATGAAGGGCATCCGCGTCGATCCGCTGGCGGACCAGGCCCTGCTGCGCGATCACGCGATTCGCATGTTGCGCTTCTTCATCGAGCGCGCGAACGACTGCGGCGCGCCGCCCGACATGAGCATGTGGCGCGAGCTGGCGGCCCGATTGCCGAACCCCGAGGACTACTTCACCCACGTCTTCTGCCAGTACTGGGAGTACCGGATGGGGGAGTTCCGGCGGCTGATGCAGTCGCCGCACCTGACCGCGGACGAGAAGGGGCAGGTCTACCTGGCGCTGCAGCGCGCCCGGAACGCGTTCGACCCCAACGCGCCCGGCTCCTGGACGAAGCTGACCCCCGACGGCGGGTACTGGTTCGACTACATGAACCTGCCGTTGTGGCAGGAGAACCCGTGGGTCATCAACACTCACACCACGAGCGTGAACGTGGCCGGTGAGTTCCGGCAGCTGGCCCGCGAGATGGGCGAGGAGGCCGATGCGAACTGGTGGGAGCAGGTCTTTCAGCGCGGGGTGGATGGGCTGCTGTACGCGCTGGGGCAGGACTGGATGTGGTACGGCGACGCTCACGACGCCAACGAGTTACGCTACGCCGCGCGACAGGGCGGGCCGCGCTCGTATCACAGCTTCATGGTCTCCGCCTGGATGCCCCGGGTGATCCGCACGGCGCAGGCGATGGACAACTACAAGGTGGACCCACTCGTCGCCTACTACCGCCGGATTATGCAGGCCCAGTTCCTGCAGAGCGACGAGGCGACGCTCAAGGCGGCAGACGACTTCCTGCAGAGCATCGGCCGAGGAGGGTAAGACCCATGCGCAGTCTGGTTGGCGCACCGATCGCAGCACTGCTGGCCGTCGCGTTGGCGAGCGGGCCGGCCTCGTCGGCCAAGGTCATCGAATGGTGGAAGCTCCAGAAGGGCAAGCCTGCCGAGAAGGTCGAGCCACAGACGCCGACCACGGAAGGCCAGCCCTCCACCACGGAGACGCAGGCTACGACGACCGAGACGCCGCCGGCGACCGACGCAGCGCAAGCGCGCCTGGCGGAGATCCTGCGCCAGGCGGGAGCGCGTTCGGGGCTGAAGCTCTCCGGTGACGTGACGACGCTGTCGGCGGACGATCTGAAGCCGCCCGAACCGGCGCCCGTGGAGGCGGCCGCGGAGGCCGAGCCCGCGACGGAGGAGACCTCGGCGGAGGCTCCGCCACCGACGGTGTCGCTGCCGGCGCCGCTCGCCGACGAGCCGGTGACCGACTACGCCGTCGTGGCCCTGGCGGCGGCGGAGTTCGCACATCCCAAGGGGCAGACGATCCGTGCGGCGATCGTCGAGGCCCAGAAGGCGGCGGACGCCTGGGGGCTCTTCTCCCGGAACCGGGGGACCGAGCCGCTCGTGGGTCTGGGCCAGGCCGCGAACTGGGGCCGGGACCTGCGGATCTGGAAGGGCCGCTACGCGATTGTGCTGGCCTCCGATCCACCCGACCCAGCTTTCGACAAGGTGCGCCTGACGAAGCTGGGCCGGGACATCGCCGCGGCGCTCGCGGGCGCGGGCGCACCGCCCGAGGTGGTGAGTTGGCTGCCGAGCGGGAATCAGCTGGCGCACACCGCGATCTACTTCCACGCCAACGGGCCGGTCTCGTCTGAGGCGCTGGCCCTGAGCCCAACGACGGAGGGAGTCGCCGCCGAGTACCAGATGGGCGAGAACGTCCACGGCGGCGTGATCGTGCGCTACCCCGACGACCAGGCGGCCATGGCCGGCTGGGCGGCCTTCGTCAAGGCGCGCATCGGGGGTGACCCGTCCTCCGGCACCCCCGGCAGCCGCCGCGTGGCACCCGAGAACAACCGCTGGAACGGCGTGCGGACCCGAGGGCGTGTATGCGCCTTCGTCCTCGGCGCCGCCAGCCGCAACCAGGCCGAAGTCCTCCTCGGTCAGGCCATAGGGCGCGCCGGCGGATAGGATTGGGGATTGGGGCACACGATCCCAGTTCGCACACGACGCGAACTGGGTCATGTCCCCCAATCCCCGTTTCACAAGATTTGCATCCCCTTGCGGTCCCTGCAAGGCGCCTCGGGTATTCTGCCGGGCAGCGGGCACAGTATCACGGCGCTGTCGGGGGACCGCCGGTGGTCAGGGGACTTTGCGCTGGGCTCATCCTCTGTGGGTTGTTCTTCGCGCCGATCGGTCGCAGCCTGGCCGATGCGGTGCCTTTCTACGTGATCCAAGACGGCAAGACCCTCGGCATCGTTGAGCCCTTCTCCGGCACGGGATCGGCCAAGGGCTTCTACGACTACCACGGGCTCGTGCTGAGCGCCTTCCCCCGGGGCGTGCCGCAGGAGAGCCTCGTCAGCTCCATCTTCCTCTATTCCGACACGCGTCGCGACGTGGTCGGCCTCGGCGTGCTACACGGCATGGCGGGGCAGGGGCTCGAGGGCAGCCTGACGATGCGCCTGCGGCTGATCGGGCAGCCCTCCTACACGCCGAACCTCATCGTCCCCAATGACCCCGGTGAGATCAAGCAGATCGGCTCCGATGTGTGGAGGGGGAGCTGGCAGTGGGGGGACGGCGAGAACGACGGCGGCATGTGGAACAACCTCGGCCGCGCCATCGACCCGCACTGGGCCGCCAACCTGCGAATGTACACGTCCTCCCGCGTCGCCTTCTGGCAGGTCATCGGCGCGGATGGCCAGGTCATCCGCCTCGACAAGAGCCTGCCCGTGACCCTCAGACCCGTCCCTGAACCCGTGACCTTGGCGCTCTTCGGCCTTGGGCTGGCCGGAGGAGGGGTGCTCATCAAGAGGCGCCGTCGGGGCTGAAGCCCTCCCACGCGCTCTACCCTCGCCAGAAGCTGAACGTCGGCAGGCCCGTCACCGTCCCTACCACCGTCCACAGCCCGCCGACCACGAACTCGCCCAGAATCAGGCCGAAGAAGAAGGGCAGCGCGTTCAGGTAGCCCTTGTGGCCCCAGTACCGGCTGATGACCGCCTTCAGCGTCCACGCGACGAACAGGCTGGAGTAGGTCCAGTGCGCCGACCAGCCGTTGCTGATCGCATACCCCAGCGGGTGCAGGGGCAGCCAGACGACGCGCGCCTGTAGTCCCATCAGCCCGAGTGTACTGACGAACCCCCACAGGATCGCGCCGATTATCTGCGGGTTGGGGGAGCTGGGCGCCGTCAGCCAGTTCTCCAGCCGCCCGAAGGCCTCCCGCGCATAGCCGTACGTTCCCCAGCCGACCATCTTCCGGGCCGCGCCGAGGCTGTAGGCGATGTGCAGGTAGCTCCAGAAGTGCGCCAGCGCGCCGACCAGGATCGCGATGACCATCGAGACCGCGATCCCGCGCGGGATGATCTCGGCCCGGCGGCACATCTTCAGCGTCTCCATCTGGTGCGGCATCGGGTGTGAGCGATAGGCGCGGTTGAACCAGTACAGATACGTCAGGGCCGTCAGCGAGCGCGGCGAGAAGGCCCGCGCGCCGAGCACGGAGGTCAGCGTCTGGTCCGGGCCGACGAAGTGCAGGTCATGCACCGGCGGGCCGAACTGCGCCCTCATGCGGGTGATGCACAGCGCGATCAGGTAGTACAGCACGAAGAAGGCCACCGACGCCCACACGGGCATCCCCGCCTGGATCAGGAACACCACCAGCACCGCGAAGCCAATCGCGGCTCCCCAGAAGGCCGTGCGGTAGCTGAACGGGTCACCCGGATGCACCCCGCTGCGCGCGGAGAGACACTCTCTCAGGACATCCCGCAGGTGGTGCCTCATCGCGTAGAGCGCAAAGGCGACGATCGCCATGTAGCACCCCAGCGCCTGCTCGTCCAGGAAAGGCCACTGGTGGCGGCCGAGCGGGAGGCCGAAGGAGTGGGCCGCCACGCTCTCCAGCTTCCACACGCAGAAGAAGACCCAGAAGCTCATCAGCAGCTCGATCGGCAGCAGGAACCCCATCCCCACCACGAACGGGAACAGCGTCAGCGGCGTCCAGCCGATCGCGTCCCACGGCGAAACGCGAATGTACGGGTGTAGGTAGAAGTTCTGCATGTTCAGCGCAGGAACCACTGGCCAGAGCGAGTGCAGGCCGTTGAACAGGTCATACAGCCCGGCGGCCGCGAAGCCGATCCACATCACGCGCTGCCGGTAGAACCCGCCCGACGGTTCCGTCAGCTCGAAAGGCAACAGCGCAACGGGGTACGTCAGCCGCTCGTGGTCCATCCAGCGCCGCCGGATGAGCACGTTCAGGCAGAGCATCACGAAGGTCAGCACCACGATGAACCCGACCCACAGCAGCACGGGCGACAGCCACGCCTGCACGAACTCGGCGCGGTAGGACGTTGTCCCGCCCTCGTAGTACGCGCGCACCGCCGCCGGGTCGGACACGATCCACTGCTGCGGGAGGTGACGGAAGAAGAGCTGCTCCCAACGGTTCTCGGGGGTCGCGTACTCCCGCGCGTAGGGCATCAGGCAGATCAGCGGCTTCATCATGTCAATCGAGCACAGGCACGTCACCAGCGAGAGCATGATGTAGACCACGATCAGCTCCGCCCGCGTCAGCGCGTGACGCGGCGCGAACCGCCGCAGCGGAACGTTGATCCCGACCAGCACGACAAGGGTGAGGATGACGTTGAAGAAGAGGCTGACCGTGCTCGAGAACCCCGTCCCGCGCACGATCTCCAGATGGATGAGCCAGTACGTGTGGAACGGCGCCAGGATCACCGAAAACAGCACGGCCCGCCAGATGCTGGGCGGGCGCTCTGCGCGCACAACCACGCCGGGGTCCTGCCTGCCGATCATGCAGGCGTGTTTCGCGGAGGGCGAGCAGAACCCCTCGCCTACCACCGGAACGCCGCCACTCTCTTCTGCCGCTCGCCTGCAGCCGATGCAACTGCAACCTCTGCGAGGTACATCCCTGCTGGCGCCGTTCCGCCCGTCCCCGTGGTGCCGTCCCACGTCAGCGTGTTGATCCCCGCCGTCACCGCGTGATCGTTCGCGAGCCGTCGAACCTCTTGCCCCGCGATGTTGAGGATGCGGGCCGTCACGCGGCCCTCGCCGGCGGTCGCGAAGCGGATCTCGGCGAAACGGCGAGGTTCGGAGGCAACCGTCAGGGAGGTGATGAACGCCGTCGTCCCTGCCCCGCCCGCAGCAGTAACCGTCGGGCCGGGGGTGAGGGAGGTTGGTGGGCCAAAGGCGGCCATCGAGCCGTCGCTCGCCTCGACGAGACACTGGTACTCGCCCTCCGGCAGCGTGCGTCGCGCGAAGTACCGCACCCCGGTGAGCGGGTCGCCGGCGACCGCCCGCAGGTTGATCGGACTCGCCGGCGACTCGACGCCCCCCACGTACAGCCGCAGGCGGACGAACTTGGCCGGATCGCCGTCGGGGTCGGTGTAGGTCGCCCTGAAGCGGAAGCGCGTCTCGCCCGCAACGCCCGTCTGCGGCTCCACGAGGTCGGACTCATACCCCGTGTCGCCAGCGAAGGCCAGCACCGGCGCGCGGTTGCGGCGCACCCACACCTCGTACTGGCCGACCGTGCCGTCGAACTCGGTGACCCGGACGCTGTATGTGCCATCGCCGACCGCCGAGAAGGTCAGCCGCGAGAAGAGCCCCGCGCCGCCGTCGTCATCGGCCGCCAACTGCCCGCCGCAGTTCTGGTCGTGTAGCTCCAGGACGGTATCGGGGACGCGCGGCTGGCCGTTCGGAGGCGACTTGGTCTGCCGGGGCGTCCAGCCGGGCGCCGGCCCCGTCTCGATCACGTATGTCGCGCCATCGACCGCGTCGAAGCTGACCCAGTCCTCGTCGCCCGGCACGCCGAAGTCGCGCAGCTGGTGCGTGCCGTCGGTCGGGATCGGCGCGGCCTTCGCGCACTCGTTGTCCGGCTCCGCCGGGCCGAGGTTGTTGAGCGGGAGGATGGAGAACTCGTACCGCCCGAGCGCGCTGGCCTGCGTCGGCGAGACCACGATTCCGTAGCGCCCCGACTCCGGGCAGAGCCAATCCACTCGCGACAGCGCGATGGCCGCCGGTTGCCCGAAGGCCAGCGGGGCCCCGCGGTACAGCCCGTGCAGCGCGAGCGCGGTATCGACGCCCACATCGCTCGTCGCCCAGGTCGCGAAGCGATACCGCGTCCCGGCGGTCGCGTCGAAGGTGAACCAATCCCGATCGCCCGCCTGCTCGAAGGCGCGCAGGTGGTGGAAGTCGTCTGCGTAGATGATGACACCCTCGCCGCAGCTGTCGTCCGGCTCGCCGAGGTCGGAGCGCCCGACCGGCAGCCTCAGCGACGACGTCCAGGTGCCCTCCGCCGCAGTGACCGCGAAGCTCAACACCGGAACCGTGGGCTCCAGCATCCCGGGCGCGATCCGAACGAGGTAGGCCGTCTGGGACCACCCCGTGCCGCCCGGCTGAAGGTCGGGGAACGCGGCGTCGGCCGAGAGGATCTTCACGGAGCTGCGCGAGGTCGTCAGCTTCGCCGACACGCCAGTGATCGGCAGCGGCCCGCGGTTCGTCAGTTCCACCCGCAGCTGGACCGTCTCGCCCGGGTCGGCGCGGCCGTCGCCGTTCCCGAGGCCGGCCCCCACGGTGTCATCCTGGAGGCTCACACGCGTCGCCTGAACCGGCCCCACCGTCCCGTCCCCGCCGATGCGCACGCGGAACCGGTAAGGCCCCGTCCACAGGTGGTCATCGCCCGTCACCGCGACCGAATACCGCCCGCTCGCTGGGCAGACCCAGCGCGCTAGCGCCGCCCCGCCCTCGCCGGAGACGAAGAGCGCCTCGCGCCCGCAGTCCGGCTCACGGATCGAAAGCGCCGTCTTGGGCGCGCTCGCGAGGCGGGGCTTCGTCTCGATGACGTACTCCTTCCCGGCGACTGCCGGGAAGCTGAACCAGTCCTGATCGAGCGTGCTGCCGATCTCCCGGTCATAGACCGTGCCAAGCGTCGCCTCGAAGGCATCCGCGCAGGTGTCGTCCGGCTCGCCGAGCGCATCCCAACCCACGGGCAGCCGCAGGTGGTCATCGGTCCACGGCCCCGCGCCATCGGCCTGGATCGTCAGCGTCAGCGGAACCGAGGTGCCCTGGGGCACGCCACTGCGCACGCGCAGACGGAAGGCGGTCGCGGAGGCGCGGGTCTCCCCTGGCGCCAGGCTCCCGTACGCCGCCGTGGCGCGCTTCACGACGACCAGCGGGTCGCCGCTGGCGAGCGCGCACTGCACGTTCGTCGCCGCCACGGCGCCCAGGTTCCTCAGCGCGATCTGCAGGTCCACCAACTGCCCGGGCAGGGCGCGCGCGGCCGTGGCGCCGTCCACAACCACCACTGTCAGCGAGACCCCGACGATCGGCCCAGGCGAGTCCGAGAGGATCGCGTTGTACGCGCTCGCCCGGCCGGCTCCCAGCTTGCCCGCGAAGGACGGATTGTCGGCATCGATGCTGACCGCCGTGCTGCGCAGGAACTGGGTGATGACATCCGGGCCGACGCGCCCGAACTGCGCCACGAGTAACGCCGCGACCCCGGCGACCTGCGGCGCGGCCTGTGAGGTGCCGGAGACCGCTGCATAGCCTCCGCCGGGCCACCAGGCGCTCGTCGTGCTGCGGCCCGGCGCCGCGAGGTCGATCAGCGAGTAGGCCGACGCGTAGTTCGAGACATCGAGCTTCACGTTGTCACAGCCGATGGCCGCGACGCCGATGACATGATTGCTGACCGCCGGATCGTCGCCGTCGTTGCAGACCGGCGTGACCCAGGTCGCGGGGTCGGCCGTAAACTCCTGCGCGGTGTTCCCCGCCGCCGCGCAGATCACCACACCTCGCTCGTGCGCGTAGTCGATCGCCGCCTGGATCGTGCGCGAGAAGGGCCCCTCCAGGCTCAGGTTGATGACCGCGCAGCCCTGGTCCGTCGCGTACTCGATTCCGCGCGCCACATCGCTGAGGTAACCCACGCCGAACGCATCGATCACGCGCACCGGCAGGTACGTGCAGTTCCACCCCGCGCCGGCCATGCCCACGTGGTTGTCCGTCACCGCCGCCGCCAGGCCCGCGACATGCGTGCCGTGGGCCATCCCGATCCCGTCGCCCCGGTCGGCGTGCGGATCGTTGTCGTTGTCGGCAAAGTCCCAACCCCGGAAGTCGTCCACGAGGCCGTTGCCGTCATCGTCCACGCCATTCGGGGGATCGGCCGGAGCGCGGACATCCTGTCCGCCACCGCTGCGGACAAGATGTCCGCGCTCCCAGCGGTCGAGATCGGGGCTGCTGCGCCGGAGGTTGCCGATGAGGTCGGGGTGATCGTACGCGACCCCAGAATCCAGGATCGCGATCGTCACATCCGGGTGCCCGCGCTGGTGGTTCCACGCGCCGGGAAGCTGCAGGCGGCGCAGGCCGCACTGGTCATCCCACAGCGGGTCATTGGGCGAGAAGCTCGCCCGCACTACGTAGTCCGGCTCCGCCGCGACCACGTTGGGGAGCGAGCGAAAGTGGCTCAGGGCCGCCTCGACGCTCTGCCCGGGCGCCAGCCGGACGATTGCCAGGCGACCATCGGGGAGAAGGTCGGCGCCGGCGGTCAGATCCCGCCGCCCGAACGCCGCCGGAGCATCAGCGCGCTCCCGCAGCCGCACCAGCACGCGGCCGTCGGCGGCCCGCACCGTGCGCCCGCTGACCGCCGACGCGATCGAGATGTCGTCCGCACGCGCGAACCGTCCGCCTGTCACCAGCAGAGCGGCAGCGAAGATCCGCGCGAGCGTGCGAGTCGAGATCATCTGCAGCCCCTTCGGGGTTGGACACCACCCGCGCGGATCGGGTTCCGGAAGGCAATTCGGGGACATGACCCAATTCGCGTCGTGTGCGAACTGGGATCGTGTCCCCGAACTGCCGGCTATACCCTCTCAACCCGCCGTAACCACCAACTCCTCCGGCTGCGCGATCCCCTTGTTGTCGGGGTTGTAGTACTCGTACGCCGTGCTCTCCGACGTCTTGGCCTTGATGGGGAACTTCGCCTTGAGCCGGTACTGCAGCGTGACCTCCTGCCCGGCCTTCAGCTCTTCAAGGTACACGATGACCTGCCGCCCGGTGAGGGTGTACTTCTGTATGATCTTGGAGCCCACCAGCTCCGCGAGGTCGCCCGCCTGCACCTCGAACCCCGGCGGAATCCCGAGGTCCACGAGCACCATGCCCATCCGACCGGGCGTCGTGTTCTTGATCTTCGCCTGGGCGGTCACCATGTCTTCGACTGCGAGTTCGGTCTTGTCGTACTTCACGTCGATGGCGACCGCCTCGCTCGCCGAGGGGCGGCCCTTCCAGGGGAGGTAGTACTTCGTCGTGATCTGGTAAAGGCTCGTGCCCTGCCCGGCGAACTTGATCTTCACCTCGTTGTCGCCCTCATGGACGTGGGGCTTGAGGCTGATGAAGTGCACCACATCCGCGTTCTTCTCGTCGATCGCCAGGCCTTTGACCTGCTCGCCATTGCACAGCACGGTGATCTCCGCGTTCACCTTCTGCGTGCTGCCCTTCTGCGCATCAAGAAGCGCCCCGAGCGCGAGCACGGTCGCCTGCGTCGAGTACCAGGTGCCCCGCGGGTCCTTCGAGGCGATCAGGTAGTTCAGCACCTCCGTCGCCTCGCCCGGCCGCGTGCCGGAGTGGATCAGGCCCCAGACCGCGAGCCCCGTCGCCTCCAGGTCCGCCGACTGGCCCGAGCTGTGCGTGATGCCCGTGATGTCCGACTGCCACCACATCTTCCCGTCCTTGCGCTGGGCCATCTTCACGAGCCGGTCGAGCTGCTGCTGCGTCGCGGCGTCATCGGGCGCGTTCGCGACGAGCGCGTTGCACACGAGCGCGAGCGTATACGCGTCCTTCGCCTCGTTTGCGTGCTGCTTGATGTAGCTCACCGCGCTCTGCAGGCGCGGCTCCTTTGGCGTCGCGCGCCCGATGGCCCACGCGATGTACGCCGTCGGCAGGAGGCTCGAGTTCTGGATGCGCCCCCAGCTCTCCTGGTGCAGGTACGCCGCGTCCGGCTTCCAGCTCCCGTCGCCCTCCTGCTGGCTGAACAGCCACTCGGCGGTGCGCTGGATGAGCGCCTCATCCACCTCGTACACGCGGCTCATGTCGCCGAACTCCATCAGCCCGTAGGCCGTCAGGATCTTGTTCGCCGGCGCCTCGCCGAACCACGAGAACCCGCCGCCCGGCACCTCGTACGCCACCAAGCGCTGATAGCCCGTGTTGATGAAGCCCTCGGCCTTCATGCGAATCTCGGGCGTGACCTGCCCGGTGGTTTTCATGTAGTCCAGCACGAGGATGTTCGGGTACGTGGCTGACGAGGTCTGCTCGAAGCAGCCGAAGGGCATTTGGAGGATCGAGTCGAGCCCCTCGACCGCCTGGCTGAAGATGCCCGAGTAGATCTTCACCAGGATGTCCGACGCGCCGTCGATCGCCTCGCGCGGGATCGTGACGGTCTTGGTCACGTCGCTGTCCAGCCGGTCGTTGATCGTCGCCAGCGTCTCCTCGCCGTCGGGGCGCACTTCGATCCGCCGCTCGATGGCGTCGCTCAGCTTCGAGCCGTACGCGTGCACCGTCAGCGGGTGGTCGCCGATCTCCTTGGCGGTGATCGTGAAGTACACCGCCGCCTCGTCCTTGGCGCCGATCTCCAGCGACCGCTTCGGCTCGCCGTCGAGCGCGAACCAACCGCCCTCGGTCAGCTCCAACCTCACCGTCTGCGGCGCGTCCAGGTGGTTGAAGACCATCACGGGGATGCTGACCTGGTCGTTGCGCGTCAGCGAGACCGGCAGGTCGATGTCCACGAAGAAGTCCTGGAAGCAGCGCAGCCCGCTCGTCGTTGAGCCGAGCTGCCCCGCCGCCGAGTTCGCCATCGCGGTCATGCGCCACATCGTGATGCTGTCGGCCATCTTCAGGGAGAGCGTCGCACGGCCGCTCTCATCGGTGATGAGCGATGGCTCGCTGAACATCGTCTCCGGGAAGAACTTCCGCACGCGTACCGGCTTCTGCCCCTCGCCTCCGGCCGCCCCCTTCGGCCCCGGCTCGCCCTTCATCGCCGCCGCGTCCATCGCCATCGCCATCTCCGGCACAGGCGCCCCCTCGGCCGCCCTCGCCATCAGCATCGGCCCGCCGCCCGCCCCAGGCATGCCCATCATGCCGCCCCTGAAGCCCCTGCCGCCGACGGCCACGCTGTTGAGATCCTCGAAGACGGTTTGCGGCCAGACCGTTGCCAGGAACAGGTCGTCAACCGTATCCGCCTTCCCGTCCGGGCCGATGGCCTGGATGATCAGCATCCATGCGTCCTGGTCGCCGTTGCCCTGCGTCGGGAAGAGGAAGGGCTGGTCCCACTGGTCCACTACATCCTGCGCGCTCAGCAGCCCCGCCGCCAGCAGCGGTCGCGCGCCCAGTTTCGCCTTGAACGATCGCCCGTTGTGCCGCTCCTGGTACTTCTGGATCGCCTGCTGGATCTTCTCGAGCTTCGGCTCCAGCTCCTTGGCCCACTCCTCCTTCAGCTTGTTCACCCGGTCCCCGTACGTATCCACCTTGTACCCCGGCGCCTCAGGCATCTCCGCCGAGGCCATCAACACCTTCGCCGCACGCTCTCGCCGCTCCAGCACGGGCTTGTCGCCGGGCTCGCCCGCGATGATGACCGGCATGTCGAACTCGTGAATCTCGACGCGGGGCTTCATCAGCTCCTGTTCGAGGTAGAAGTAGACCTTCTCCATCCCGGGCTTCAGCTCTTGCAGCGCGAAGACGCTCTCATCGACCACGTTCAGCCCCAGCGCCGCCGCCACCGGCTTCCCGGCTGCATCCCGCACCGCGAACTGCACGGACACATCCTCTCCGGGACGGTACGTGTCCTTGTCTGCCTTCACGTCGATCGACAGGTCGCTCGCGGGATCGACGAAGATCGGCGCCGTATCGCGCACGATGTCGCCCGTGTTCAGGATGCGGTACGCGCTCAGCCAGATCGACCCGGTCAGGTCCGGCGTCAGGCGCACGTCCACGGTCGCCTTGCCATCCGTCGCCTCCGCGTCCTGAGTCAGCATCGTCTGGCGGTCCTTCACCACATCCACGTACACCGCGCCCCGGCCGCGATCCGAAGACAGCACCGTGGCGTGGATCGTGTCCCCCACCTTGGCGAGGCGCTTGTCGAGCCGCAGCAGCACCCCGCTCTGCACGAAGTCGCCCTCCAGCTCAATCGACCGCTCGGCGCGCTCGCCCGCGTCCGTCCTCGCCTCGATGCCAACGATGACCTCCGGCGTCTTCGGCTCGATGGCGAACTCCGTGAGGCCCAGGTCGTCGGCGCGCTTGTCGCCCCGCACCACGTCCACCGGCTCGCCTGAGACCTTCAGCCCCGTCATGCGCACGGTGCACGGCGCGGGTGAGCCGTCCGGGTAGGTCGTGCTGACGTACAGCAGGTTCTCGACCCCCGGCACTACCTTGCCCGACTCGGGGATCACCTGGATGTTGATCGGGTCCTGGGAGACGGTCCTTGTTGCCGTGACCTTCTCGGCGTGCTTCGCCTTGTTCGTGACCTTCACGTCGAAC
>Ga0194125_10005470_pt1 | contig 19266 bp, 19 predicted proteins | sample TA2KigC250mmetaG_FD_148626 | JGI IMG/M metagenome (GOLD analysis project Ga0194125, IMG submission 148626) | Freshwater microbial communities from Lake Tanganyika, Tanzania - TA2015034 Kigoma Deep Cast 250m | ecosystem: Environmental > Aquatic > Freshwater > Lake | place: Tanzania: Lake...
CGTAACAAGTAATGACAGTAGAGCTGGCACTAAGATAGAATTGATAAAAAAAGACGGTTGTGAAGGCGGCAGTGTGAGCGTGTGGGGTAAAGATGGGAATATTCTAGCTAATATGCAGGTTTTGCCTGACGGTGGCGGAGTGAGCGTGTGGAACAAAGGCGGTAAACCTCGTGCCGCGATGAGCATATCATTCGGTACTAACGAGGGCTGTGTGCATGTGTTAGGAGATGATGGCAACCCTCGCGCTTCGATATTCACAGAGGCTGACAGCGGCAAGGTGGTTGTAACAAACAACAAGGGCGTAACCACAGGGCAACTGCCCTAAACTGCACTAAGGAATTTATTCAATTCCTTTTTATCAGATTTTGGAGACGGGTTCAATATGCCAGCCAAAGACATTTATCACGACAACGTCAGGAATTCGCTTATCAAAGACGGTTGGATGATTACGCACGACCCTCTTGTACTAAAATGGGGTTGGAAAGACCAGTTCGTTGATTTAGGAGCGCAACGCCTCATTGCAGCGGAAAAAGGTCAACAAAAGATAGCTGTAGAAGTCAAGAGTTTCACCGGCCCATCTGATATGGTGGAATTGGAAAGGGCATTAGGCCAGTATGTCGTCTATCATGACGTATTGGCAGAACGTGAGCCTGACCGCGTCTTATATCTCGCCATTACTGAAGAGACGATGAAAGAAGTCTTTGAAGAACTGATTGCTTCGTTCCTCGCAACTCAGCTTTTGTTAAAGCATAATCGCGCTCGGCTTATCGTATTTGACCCGAGCCAGGAGGTGATTCTACAATGGATAGACTAAATACTTATCGCCAGATTATTGAGCGTGTGCTAACCGAATATGCAAAGATTCCGTATTCCTATGGTGATATTCAATCGCAAACCGTATTTGACCGCGCGGCTGACCATTATCTGCTGATGAACGTCGGATGGGACAAGAGGCGAATACACGGTTGTCTAATTCACATCGACATTATTGATGGCAAATGTTGGATTCAGCGTGACGGCACGGAAGACGGTATTGCAACAGAATTAGAATCCGCTGGAATCCCAAAGGAACATATTGTGTTGGCTTTCCGTTCGCCTGAACTCAGGAAATACAGCGATTATGCTGTAGCTTGAATACTGTTAAATTTCATACCCAACTCCAAATCATTGTTCAGGCTTCTGCCAGATATACAGCGTATCTGCCACTATGGATAAATTGACACCATTTGAGGCAATGGTTTGTAGCAAATCGCCAGTATCAATTGTCGTCTTGTAACTGCGTCCTTTGTTGAGATATTTAACTTCTAACTCCTCTGGTAATTCCAATTCAATGAATACATCCCTATCCCAACCTTCAGGGCGCAGGCTTATATGGATATATGGAAACACGGGATAAACCTCCGAAGAATCTCATTCAATTAAGTAATTATGAAATTAATCCGTTAACTTTTGTCATCCTGAGTCCTGAGTGAAGCGAAGGAACAGAAGGATCTCTTTTGTTCGACGAATAGAGATTCTTCGCTAGCGCTCAGAATGACAAAGACCGAATTCATAATTACTTAAACACCTGGTGTGAATTGTTGCATAATACGTGTTGCGTAAGATTTTTCACGTTTCACGTTTCACGCATTATCTCCACGCAATCCACGTCTAACTCACACCAAACGTTTAAGATAAGTAATCCATTTTAAGAAGATATTTTGCATTTTCTAACGGCAAAAAGCCTACCGCTACGGGGCTGAATATTGAATTTCTTTTTTGAAACTTCCTTGAAAGGGAGAATACTCTTTTCCCTCAGAGAAATATAGTCTCCGTTTCCGATGATTACATGGTCTAACAGCGGGATACCTACAATTTTGCCAGCTTCGACTATCTGCTCGGTTGCTTGAATATCCTCAAAAGACGGTTCCGGTGACCCGCCTGGGTGATTATGAGTCAGAATAATTGACGCCGCATTATGACGAAGAGCAGTTCGATAGATTTCTCGTGGGTCCATGACAGAAAAATTAAGAGTACCGATAGATATCGTCTCTACTTTCAGGATTCGATTCTGAGTATTTAGCAGGAGTGCTTTCAAAATCTCTTGCTTTTGCCCTTGATATTCTACACAAACCAGCATATAGACATCAATAGGGCTGCCAATACGCGAGCGGTATTCAGGAGCGGAATCGATTAATCTACGACTCAACTCAAAAGCGGCCTGGATTTTTTCGGCAGTCGCGGTTCCCACACCGGAGATTTGTTTCAACTCAGTGATTGAGGCTTCAGCAATTTGTTCTAATCCGCCAAAATCCTCCATCAATCGTTCAGCTAATGTTTGATTTCTCAATAAGTGCGCTAAGAGATGAGTATTGCTCAATTGCTGAACACTTGAGCGGTAGAGGACATCTCCTTCACGAAGTTGCCATTGGCGAAAGGATTTTTCTTGATTTTCTGTTTTATTTCCGTGTGTATTTTGTTGTCGTGCGTTTTTTTGATGTAGCGAACTATTCGATTGATTGGTCAATGGTTTTCCTCCTTACTCTTAAGTTCGACGGACGCCTCAACTTGTTGAGGAAATCCCCCCTGCCCCCCTTTGGCAAAGGGGGGAACCGAACAAGTTCGGGCTTCCGACTTTCTGAGAGAACTCAGCTTCTCTCGGTTAAATACCTCAACCGCTTGTTGATGCGCTTGTTCAGATTCATCACGCAGTTCCTCTATCAGGAATGTTTTCAGGTATGGCTGTGTCATAAAACTTCCTCTTCTTTTCTTTTTGATCAAACTTTTTCTTTTGGGAAAAGAAAAAGTTTGGTTCACACCTGGGCGAACTGACAATTTTTCCTTCTCTGCTATTAACACCCCTGAGAAATGCGCGGTTGCTTCCACAATAAAAATAGTGAGGACAACAAAAGCCCCCGCTGCTAACCAGGCGGGACATTTAGATTGCGTCGCAGGAGCGTTGAGGATGCGACGGATGCGATGCAGTAGAGAACCACCTCTCGGCGCTATTGCTAATTGTGGCAAGACGTTGCGCAATTCTTCCAATATGGTCAGTGCGCGGGCGTAAGTCCGCGTGTCGCCACAAACTTTCACCGCTATATCATCACAACAACGCTCACGCTCAATGCGAATACAACTGGAAATCCACCAAACCGCCGGATGATAAAACAGTAAGGTTTCGACTACCATCTGAAGCAAATTGAAGAAATAATCGTACCTTCGGACATGCGCCAACTCGTGGGCAAGAATCGATTCTAACTGACGTGGTGTCAGACCGATAAAAACACTGGCTGGTAAGAGAATCACCGGACGCAACCAGCCGATAGCTGTGGGAACCTGTACCAAAGCAGATTCCAGCAAGCAGACTGATTTTGTAACTTTCATTCTCTTACACAAGTGTGTTAGTCGTTTTTGCCAGCGCGCCACAACAAAGGTAACGCTTTGCCGTTTGAGCCGCTGTGCGTGTGTCCAGCCAAATACAATTCGCAGAGACAAAAATAAAATGCCAATTAGCCAGACAGATACAATCCACGGCAGGAGAAACTCTAATTTATCTGTTGACCATAGCCTTGATAGAATAAAAGGTGACGCCCACATTCTCCACATCGTGGCGGCCAATAAAGCAGGCATGAGCAACATCGCGCCCAAAGCAGCTCCGTAGCGAAGACTGGCGGCGTGACCTTTCAATATGAACAGCGAGCTGGCAAGTAAGCTCGCGACTATTGTTCCTTGCCAGATGAAATGAAGCAGCGCCAATCCCAAAGCGTACATCAACAGGTGCAAATGTACGCTTCCGAATCTAATCATTTCTCGCCTCCCTCAGACTCCGCTAACAACCGCCGAATCTCAGCCAATTCTTCCGGCGATGCTTTCTTAGCTGAAAGAGCTTGCATGACCAAATTCGTCGTCGAACCCCCGAAGGCACGTTCTATTAAATCACCCACCAATCGTTGTTGGGTCTCTTCTTCGGCAAAGACGGGGTGATAAATGTGGGCCCGTTGTGATTCATCCCGGCGAACCAGCCCCTTGTCGGTCATAATTTGCATCATTTTCAAAACGGTGGTGTAACCGGTTGGTCGGTCGCGGCTTAGAGTTTCCTGAACCTGGCGGACCGTGCTGGGGCCTCGCTGCCAGAGCACACGCAAAATCGCCAGTTCAGCATCCGTCGGTCGGTGTGTGGTTTGTTTTTTCATATAATTTATCCTCCTCCAAGAAGCCGAGCTTTTTCCAAAAACTCGGTTTCTGAACCGTCAAAACACGATATACTTCGTAGTACGAAAGATTACGTATATTATACACGAAAACCTTCGTAATTGTCAAGAAAATTTTTCTTTTTTGCGCTTATGTGACTCAAAAGGATAGAGTGGATGGAAAATACTTATCAACACTGGATAATTGGCTTGAAAAAAGATTGACAATAACCATATTTTAGGGTACAATAAAATTCAGAAGTCTGGCATTTCAAAGATGCAGTTGAGAATATTATGAAAAGAGAAAGAATAGATTAAAAGGTAAGGATAAATGTGAGGCGGTTAGAGCCGCCACCAAAGGACGTTTTTTCAATGTGCTTATTACCGATACAACTATTGCCGAGTTTCTAATTAATAGCCGCTGATTTAGTAACTTCAATAATCAGCGCGGTCTGACAATCAGCGACTCTCATTCCCTGCTAATAAAGGGATAGAAACAAACTGTGATTGACAGGAGTGTCATAGAATCCGACCTCAATGATTTATTTCCCCGATGAGTAGGGGATAAAGACAGACTGTTTTTATATTCACGTCAGATAAGTATTTCCTGATGAGAAAGGGATAGAGTAAATCGCCAGAAACCCGTTTTCTCCAAGAACGGGTTTCTTAGGATAATCGTAGGAGGATAAGTCAATAACCCCGACTGATTGAAAATCAATCGGGGCTTGTGAGACTCGCAAGCCAGGCGGGTTAAGCGAGACTAAAATGTTGACTAGACATTAGTTCTGAACCGACTGTCCGTGGCAGGGCAAAAGATGCTAAGTGATGCCACCCTGGTCCCTATCCTCTCTGTTGGTCAGAGTCGAAGGGCTGGTGCGCTGTGATGAATCATGATGCAATGTGGGTTCAATTCCCACTGGGGTAACCTATCACCTCAAGCCTAATCCTGGCGGCGTTATCCGAAAAGATAGGGTCGTATAGCTAAGGAAAAACGGTGAGAGACAGCGTGAGAAGGACACGCCAAGCTACATCTGGCTAAGGTGGCACGGTGAATCGAAAGGTGAAGGTTTACAAGCCCCGTCACGACTAAACAGGTTAATCCCTCGAAACGCCTGTAGCCAAAAAGGCAATACCTAAGGGCTTTGGTTTCATCCCTACCAAAGCCGATAGGTCTCTCTTTAGGTCGGGGCAAAGAACCCACCTAAACCACCTGTGAAGTGTATTGTGAGGGAATCAAAGAATCCCTAAACGTCCGTTAGGTAGAACCTGAAATGTCGATAATCATGAACTCACTTAACAAGCAATCCTGCACGGGAGAGCCTATGAACGCAAGGGAGAGGAAGTTAGGTAGTGAGCAAGAAAGTGAATCAACACTGAAACTGCTTACAAGTCTAACAAAATTCCGACTTTGAAAGGTTTCACTGAAAGAAAGCAGTGACATCGAACTTATAGGAGTGAAACTCATGGCTTTATTAGCATGTCAGACTATAGGTGTGGATAGATTCAGCACTGCCAACATAAAAAGCTGTGAAGAGTATGTCCGCAAGATGCAGAGGAAGCTAGACAAAGCGGTTGCAAGTGGAGATGTGAAAAGGATTCGTTGGTATGTTCATCTGCTTAACAAGCGTTCAAGAGCGGTAAAAGTCCTGGCAGTATACCATGTAACGTCTGAAAACGATGGAAAGTACACAGCAGGGGTAGATTCAATAGCCATCAAAAGGAATGCCTCAAAAGAGGTAAAGGACTACCAAAGACGAGCGCGACGGAAGGAAATTGATGTCCAAAAGAAGCCGTCGCCCATAAGAAGGGTATTCATCCCCAAATCCAATGGGAAAACGCGCCCGTTGGGTATTCCCATTATTAGTGATAGAATCGTACAGGATATAATCCGTATGAGCATCGAACCGATAGCAGAATATCACTTTCATGATAACAGCTATGGATTTCGGCCAAAGAGAAGTTGCCATGATGCCATCGGACACCTCTTTAGCAAACTCTCAAAGAGAGATAGTCCGCAATGGATAATAGAAGGAGATCTTAAAGGTTGCTTTGACAATATATCCCACGAACACATCATAAAAACAATGTTCCTCTGGCATATACCAAAAGACATTGTTGAGAAGGTGAGAAAAATGTTCGCCTCACCCCCACGTTGCAAGCCATTCCGCCGTTGGCATCTCTTGTTCTGCCCCACTGTTCGGTGCCCGAAAAGGTGCCACATATAGATTCGTAGTTCATCCCTCGCCAGACGGCTCTCGTTCCGATGTAGACCACTTTCTCACAGGTTTAGTGATAGCACAGTGGACATTCACGGATAAAAAAGGGCTAACGCTTCTGAACATTGCCTATATACCCATAACTCGGTTCGTCAAAATTCAATCAGGGATAAGGGTATACGGAAATGATGAACAAACAAAAGAATACTGGAAACAAAGGGCAACGGTAAAGGCTCTGAACCAAATATACTCAATCAAAGTAGAAAAACTATTCAAAAAGCAGAAAGGAAAATGCGCCTGTTGCGGAAGCATAATTGAGGAGATGAGTGGAACTGAGGTACACCACATGAGACCACGTTCAGAGCAAGGAACTGATGAGCCAAACAACCTAAAGCTATTACATCAATCCTGTCATGAAGAACTTCATTCGGTCTTTACGAGAAGCCAGATGGCTCAAATGATGAACCTGAAGTTCAACTACGTAAAATTGTGCAACGTAGAACACTTCAGGAAAAATCCATCTATTCTATCTGACTTCCTAAAGATAGGAAAGAAGGTTGCCTAACCACTTGGTCGGAACAAAGAGCCGTGTGCGTTGAAAGGCGCATGCACGGTTCGGAGGGGGCTGAACCTCCGTGAGGAGACGTGGCTACCCGGCTACATACTCCGAGATTTGTTTCTACGACGGCGGAACAAGACAAGGAGATTTATCGTCCCCGTGAGGGGAAAGGCCACGAAAGGGCACAAGGAGAGTAAAATGTTCGTACCGGTAGTAGACAAAGAAAACAAACCATTGATGCCGACAAAGCCAGGTCGTGCAAGGCGATGGATTAACGGATATGTTGGTGGTTAAGAAAAATATTTCCTATTACTGATTTTGTGGTAGAGGACATTTCTGCGACGACTAAAAGGGGAAAACGGCGTTGGAATGTGTCATTTTCTCCATTAGAAGTTGGAAAAAGATGGTTTTATGCAGAACTTGAAAAAGTTGGAAACGTTCACACTAAAAAAGGATACGAAACAAAGGAACTGAGAGATAGGCATTCACTACAAAAGAGCAGTAGCAAGTTGTCTCACGACTTTTCAGCACACTGTGTAGATTCTTGGGTTTTAGCAAATTGGTTTGTAGGAGGGCATGTTTCCCCTGACAACAAAGAAATTCTTTTAGTAGTACCGTTTAGGTTTTACCGCCGTCAACTACATGCTTTAAAACCTAAAAAAGGTGATATCCGTCGTCCCTATGGTGGAACAATATCATGCGGTTTTAAGCGGGGAGCTTATGTCAAGCACCCCAAATATGGGGTGTGTTTTGTAGGTGGTGCGTCAAAAGGATACATTAGCTTGCACTCATTAGCTTCAGGTAAGCGTTTGACGCAAAACGCAAAGCCACAAGAATGTAAACCTTTAACTTATGCGAGCTTTAGAACATGGAGGTAAAGATGAACCCCAAAATTAGTGTGCCAATGCCTGACAAACGTGGGCATTTTGGCGAATTTGGAGGACGGTATGTCCCTGAAATGCTGATGCCCGCGCTGGAAGAATTGGTAGAGGCGTATGAAAAATGGAAAAATGATGAGCAATTTCAAAAAGAATTAAATGACCTGTATCGAAACTACTCCGGTAGACCGACGCCGCTTTATTTTGCCCAAAATTTGACGCAGCAGTTGGGAGGCGCAAAGATTTACCTCAAGCAGGAAGGATTAGGTCAAACCGGCGCGCATAAAATAAATCATGCGCTTGGACAGGCGCTCCTCGCGCAAAAAATGGGTAAAAGGCGCGTCATTGCCGAAACAGGAGCGGGGCAACATGGGCTTGCGACGGCGACAGTAGCGGCAAAATTCGGCTTTGATTGCACGGTTTATATGGGCGAAGTAGATGTCAAACGCCAGGCCACCAACGTATTTTGGATGCGACAGTTGGGGGCAAAGGTGGAAGTCGTCACCGAAGGCACCAAAACGTTGAAAGATGCTGTCAACGCCGCTTTGAAAGATTGGATGTGGAATGTCGCGACTACCTACTTTTTGCTTGGCTCCACTGTTGGCCCGCATCCTTATCCTACAATCGTGCGGGATTTTCAAGCTATCGTCGGAATTGAGACCAAACAGCAAATTCTCGAACAGGAAGGACGTTTACCTGACTATATGATTGCGTGTGTCGGCGGCGGTAGCAATTCAATGGGATTTTTTAATGAATTTTTAGAGGAGGAAAATGTCCAGTTAATCGGTGTAGAAGCGGGTGGCAAAGGCATCACGCCCGGAGAACACGCGGCGCGATTTCAAGGAGGACGGCTTGGAGTGGTGGAAGGCTACAAATCATATTTCCTCCAGGATGATGATGGGCAAATCATGAAGACGCATAGTGTTTCAGCCGGACTGGATTATGCAGGCATTGGTCCACAGTTAGCTTATTTGTATCAACAGAAGCGAATCCAATTTGTCTACGCGACTGACGACGAAGTGATAGAAGCCTTCGGACGCCTTGCGCGAACTGAAGGAATATTGCCCGCTCTGGAATCTGCTCACGCTGCGGCTCACGCTATCAAACTTGCAGGACAATTGCCCAAAGATAAAATCATCGCCGTCAATCTTTCAGGGCGTGGCGATAAAGATATTTTCATCGTTGCTGATTATTTAAACGACCAATATTGGAAAGATTTTTGCGCCCGCTACAGTCAATATGGACTTTCAGGATGTTGAAGGCAAAGGGGCAAGAGGGCAAGGGGGCAGGAGATGTTGTCCGCGTATTATCTGCTTTCCTGCCGTCTTGCCGTTTTGCCATCTTGCCATCTTGCCCTTGTACCCTCACAGACTTTAGGAGAATAAAATGGATAAAATCACCCAAACCTTGGAGAGATTAAAAACCCAAAATGAGATAGGGCTAATGACTCATGTTGTCATCGGATATCCGAATTTACAGATGACGGAGGCGATTGTCGAAGTGATGGTTGAAGCGGGGACGGATATAGTTGAACTTCAGATGCCTTTCTCCGACCCGACAGCCGATGGCCCGGTTATCACCAAAGCCAATAAAATCGCCCTTGACAATGGCGTCAAAATACGGGATTGCCTGGAAATGATGAGGCGGCTCAACGAAAAATTCAATATTCCGCTTCTGTTCATGGGATATTTCAACTTGATTTTCAATTATGGATACGGCAAGGGAGATTCCTACGGCGTCGCAAAATTTTGCCGTGATGCTCAAAACGCCGGCGCATCAGGATTAATTGTCCCTGACATTCCGCCGGACGAAGAACAAGAAGGCTATCTCGATGCTTGCAAACAGAACAATCTTCATCCGATTTCTGTCATCTCGCCAAATATCTCAGGCGCTCGACTTCATAAGATTGCCCAAATTGCCAGCGGCTTTGTCTACTGTACCTCGCGCACAGGCACAACAGGTCGTCCAGAAGCCATTGCATTCAACTGGTTGAATGCTTTCCTGACCAAAGCAAAACAATACATTTCTGTGCCTCTGGCAGTTGGATTCAGTCTTTCCAAAAGGGAACATTTAGACCTGCTACAAGGTTATGCTGATGTCGCTGTCGTTGGCAGTTATATGATGCAATTGTTTGAACGTGAGGGAATTGATGGTGTGAGACAAGCTGTGCGGCTTTTGAAAGGAGAATAACATATGAGCCGCTGATTTTAAGACAACGCTGATTGGAAAGTCCTTAAAATCAGCGTCGTCTGATAATCAGCGGCTATAATAAGGAATTGATGGAGTGCGAAGGGCTGTGCGTCTTCTGAAAGGATAAAACGAAGCGGAATGCCACTACTAAAGTTAATCTGTATGGAGTCTTCTCGGAGATTGAGGTAAAAAAATGCTGACCTGGCAGCAATGGATAAATAAGTCGCAAGCTTCAATGATAGCAGCCCGAAATAGCCTAAAGTCCGGAGACTTGCCTGCCGCAGTGAGTCGCGCTTATTTCGCAGCATTCCAGGCGGTAACGGGCGCACTGATTAAGCGAGGATACCAACCCAACCCAATGACTGGAAATTGGGGACATCTTGGCACGCAAAATCAATTCACGGTACTCGTTCGACAGGTACGTTCTAAACAAAGAAGGTTACGGCAGGCACGAGGAAATTTCGAAGATCTTTACTTTTATCGTCCCCGTGCAGATTATGGCGACGATTCAATCTTTACAACAGATATGACACAAAAACTTGTCAGAACACCAGGACAAGTTGTTTCTCTCATGCAAAAACTCATTGAGGATGGTGATATATGATGCAATACAAGAATACTAAAAAGAACTTAACCGAATTTCAATCTGCAGTTGTTGAAGTATATCGTCAGCAACTTGCTAAATATCTGCCGGGTGTTGACATTCTTGACGCCTTTGCAACAGATGGAATTATCCAGGTGCGATTAAATGATGCTGCGATGCGAGATTTCGCCACGGGGAAGCGTGTAGTAAGACTCGCGATTAAAGTGGAAGATCAATTCAATGTGACTCTGTTGCCTCACGTCATTCCGCATGAAAATTGAAGAACGTTTTTCAGATTTTCATGAAGCAGATTGGGTAGGTATTTTTTCCTGCTGACCATCGTAGATATTCTTGTCTGCACCAAAAGAACTTTTTTATTGTTTCAATCAACCAATTTTCCATACGGAAAAAGCAAACTTTTCTTTTCTTTCTTCCTTAGTGTTTCTTTTGGAAGAAAAGTTCCATCATAAGAAATAAGAGGGAAAAAGTAAGATACAGACATGCTAATTGAATAGAATCAACGTGGTCTGACAATCAACAGTAAATGGAGGTGAACAGTTGAATTCGTTACAAAAATCAGGAAAAATCGGAATCAACAAAGAGATATGTCATGGGTGCGGCATCTGTGAGTTGGCGTGTTCTTTGTACCACGAAGGTGTATGCAGTCAAACGTTATCGAGAATATACGTGAGGCGAGACCCACTCAATGGCGAGTGCGCGCCGGAAACATGCCGACAATGCGATTCGCCAGAATGCTTTTTTGCCTGTCCAGTCGATGCAATAGTCATTCACACTCAGACAGGCGCGCGAATTATCGTAGAAGAAGATTGCATAGCCTGCGGTAAATGTTCCAAGGCATGTCCATTTAACGAGGATGGTAAAATCATCGGCAGCAATGAAACGCCTTATTTTAAGTGTGACTTATGTAGCAATAGAGAAAAGGGACCAATTTGTGTTGAAGCCTGTCCGTGGGGGGCTTTGGAGTACCTACGGATTGTAGATTGAAAATATCAATGAATTAGAAATCCTCCAGCAACTCTCGAAATGGTTCAGCCTGTTGTTTTAAGGCTGTTGCAGAAAATAAAACCTTCCACTTTTTTATCCGCTAATTCACGCGAATATGCACGAAGAAAAAATATTCGCGTAAATTCGCGCCGATTAGCGGATAGAGTTTGAACTTGGAAGGGTTATTAAGTTGGAAACGCCTAACTGTGCGAATAACGCTTTAACCGTCTTCAGGGCGCTAAGATAGTATGACACATCAAGAGATGAAAAGCCAATACAAGGTGCGACAATGTTACTTAGAGCGCCAGTGAAAGGATATTCGGTATTTCTCGCCATCGCTACAATCACATTTTTACTGACATATTGGGCGCGTAGGAGTGAAGGCGCAAGCCGTTCCAGCTTTTGAATTTGACCTTGCAATCTGGGACGAATGCCCAGCCAGGAAAACGGTATAATCAGCTACCGCTTGCTGCATTGCTGGAGATGCATATCGTTCAGGATGGTCAAGAGCGGGCATTTCTTAGCACCTCATCTGCGAGTGGCGAATCTTCCCCAAAGAGCACAAGGCATCCTGCAGTCCGAATTCGTTCCAAGAGGGGATGCCCCGGTGCGTCCGCTTTTTGAGCGGCGTAACGCAGTTCCTCGGGGCTGGTATAGGTAACCCGCAACGCACCTGGTATTCCTAATTCGCGAGACATGCCAAAAGTAAAAGTATCAAGAGTTCCATCGCCGGAATCTGCTACGTCTTCGGCAACTTCTAACAGATAGATATCCCTTTCTTCGTTGAGATTGTACCAGCACGCTAATAGCAATGGGTTGTCCTGATTATGTATGTGGTGTTCTACTAATTCCTTGATTCGTTTCAAAATTTTAGGGTTGTCAACCAAAGCCATTCTAATCGACTCCTTAATATCAGAATGCGTGGGAATTATATTATATCCTAAAGGATTTGTCAAGTTAAAATGAATCGTACATTACTTCAAAAGTGATAGAGTAGAATTTCACGTTTCACGCAGGTAGTTTTTGGATTGTAGATTGATGATTGTTGCTTGAAGACTTCGACACAATCGACAATCAACAATCGACAATCATCAATCCAAGGAGGTAATTGAGATGGAAAATACTTACGGTTGGGCAGGGAAAATTCTAAAAATTGACCTGACGAATAGAAAAATCAGCACTATTGATACGATGGCTTACGCTTATGAATACATCGGCGGAAGAGGTATCGCGGATAGAATAGCTTACGAGGAAATCAGCGGAGATGTGGATGGCTTTGACCCGGAGAACCGATTAATCATTATGTCTGGTCCGCTGACAGGCACGATGGCGCCTGCATCCGGGCGCGTTGAATTTGCCGGGGTCGCTCCCCAAACCTATCCGCGCCCCTGGTATACACGTTCCAACATGGGCGGGCGATTTGGCTCAGAGTTAAAATATGCAGGTTTCGATGGGATAGTTGTCTGGGGAAAAGCTGAAAAGCCTGTCTACTTGTGGGTAAATGATGAAGATGTCCAAATAGTGGATGCGGGCGACATCTGGGGAAGAGATACGTATTCAACGCAAAAATATCTCATGGACCAACACGGTGGCGATACCAAAATAGCGTGCATTGGCCCGGCTGGCGAGAATCTCGTCCGATATGCTATCGTTTTGAGCGAAACCAAAAGTGCCGCGGGTCAAGGTGGATTTGGCGCGGTGATGGGCTCGAAGAATTTAAAAGCGATAGCCGTGCGCGGAACGGGAGCGATAAAAATTGCATATCCCAAAGATTTGTTAGAGCTTTCTCTGGCTGTAAACAAGGCTTTTGAAGAATCCATGGGGCGTGGCAAACGTCCTTCCGCTTCTGCGCCACCCGACATGGTGCGAAAATATGGGCAGAAGGGAATGACATGCAGCCATTCGTGTCCATGGCGATGCGGCTGGTTCTGGCGAAACATGCCCGGCAAAGCATATCCTGGCATCAACAACGTGATGATGACTTGTTCAGCTTGGCTATTTCGCGGAATCAAAGGTTCTTTCTACGACTGGGGAATCGGCGACGAAGCCGGCGCGGAAATGAGCGCGTTGACCAACAAATTAGGGCTGAATCATTGGGGATTGTTGTTCGGCGTTGTACCATGGTTGCTGGAATGTTCAAAAGCTGGAATCATAACAGAAATCGACGGCGAAAAGATTGATTTTGACGACCCCGAATTTTGGGTAATGCTTATGCGCAACATCGCCTATCGGAAGGGAATGGGAGATATACTGGCAGAAGATATCCCCAGAGCCGTCGATATTCTTGGGAAAGGGGAAGATATTGCAAAGAAACTCTATCCCGCCTACGGTTACGCAGGACACTGGGATGGACACGGCGACAAAGCCAACCCCGTATTTTTCCCGTTGTGGATTGTATCTGCGCTGCAATGGTTCACAGATACGCGCGACCCATTTAGCTCTGGACACGATTATTCCCAAAATCTCGCCCGTTGGTCACGAGATGTCTCATGGGACAAACTCGCAGCAATCGGCGAAATAATCTACGGTTCAAAGAAAGCAGTAGCTCCAGACTATGCTTACGAGTACAAAGCACAGCCGGCAATCTGGCATCAACACGAAAGCATCTTAAAAGACTCACTGCCCCTTTGCGACCAGGCATGGCCGCTGCTTTACAGCATGCGTTCAGAAGACAACTATCTCAGAATTAACTTATCGAAACACGGAACTATCGAAGGCAAATCACTGGAAGTTTACCTGTATCGCGCTACAACGGGCGACGATATTGACGACGCAGAACTGAGAAAACGCGCTGAACGGATATTCAACCTCGAAAGGGTTATCCAGGTGAATAATTACGGTCGAACGCGTGAAGACGATATCGCAATCATCCCGTATTTTGAAACGCCGGAAAACCTGCCTGGCCCTTCTGGAAAACTGGAATCGTTGGACAGAGAGAAATTTCTGAAATTGGTCGATGAATACTATGAACTGCGAGGTTGGGACAAGACTACCGGACGTCCAACAAAGGAGAAACTAACGGAATTAGGATTGGAGTAGACCAAAATGCAGGGTGAGCGAAGCGGGATTCTGGGCCCTCGTAGTAACGACTTCAGCCGTCCCCCTTATCAAAGGGGGGCAGGGGGGTTGTCCTAAGCGACTAAAGTCGCTACTACGAACTTAGCAAAATAAATGTGACCGCGAATTAGTGGGTTTTGGGCTAAAATTGGCGCTGAATACCTGCTTTTAGGGCGGCTTCAATGCGCGACCGAGTTTCATCTAAGTGTGCTTGTGTATAGGCGTCGAGTTTCTTGTTTGATAAAGCATTGTCAATCTTGTCTTTTAGCTCGATTAAATCCGCACGTGCCAGAGTGCTAGCATCTTCAGGAACACCTCCGCCCGGTTTGACAACCAACCCGATGAGCTTGTTAAGGTGCGCCCGTTGAAGTGCCCGGCGAAAGCTGTTTACATCAGTTTGGGTGTTTAGCTCAGACCATATTGCTCCACGGATGCCTTCAAACATCTCCGCCATCGTAAAGGGTTTCTCACCTTTTTGGAATCTTAACTGATTATCGAGCATACGATTCAAAAGGGTCGCATCATACAAGCGATTCAATGGGCTGGTTTGAATCGAAAGGATAACACTGTGTATCGGATAATCAAGCCTCCACATACTCCAGATTGAACCTTCGAAATCCCAGAAACGTTCAGGCGCCAGCTTATTCAAAAGCTCCGGTGGAAAACTAAAGGCGTCAGGTCCAAATATGTTCTTTTTCAAAAATTCCAATGCTTCCCTTTGTCTTTCTGCTGAAACCACCTCAAACGGGATGCGACCGTTGGGGTCACCTACATGGTCTCTTCGATGATATATTCCACCAATGTATTTGGTGACGTACTCGGAAGCCTGGTAATACGGATTCAACCCATAACCAAAGACGCGGCGAAGCTTCTGGTAGCGTTCGCCTTTCTTCTCGAACTTATCCTCCATCTTGCTCCATAGTTCCTTACTAATGGCAATCTGGTCTCTATAGTATGCGATTGGGTCTGTTCCCAGGTCATACCTGTTGCAGTCGGGGTCTATACCTCTAGCGCCCCAGAAGGCATCCTCATCCGTGCCATAAGTGAGCTTAGGGTCTGCCACCTTCGAGGCTATCTTGTCAAGTACGGCTTTCTCGCTATCCGGGCTGTCGGCATCTATGGGCTTGTAGGCATATTCGATAGCCCAGTAATCATAAGGTCCGAGTGTAGTCTGGTAATATTGCCCCTGTTTCTTGCCTTCGGGGGCAATATTAACTGGAACATAATCCATAATAGAACCAGAAATCCCTTCTTCTGCCGTCAGTTTCACATCCTGAAGCTGTTCGTTTGTTAGCGCAGTGCTACCCTTGAAGTTATGCCGCAGACCCAGAGTATGCCCAACTTCGTGAGCTGCAAGTTCAACCAGAGCGTCGTGGAGATACTGCTCAACATTTATCTCACCACGTTCGACAGCACCCCTCGCTGTAAGCAAGCTCCATCCAAAAGCCGCTTGTTGAGCCATACCGACCCAGTAATCGCAGTAACCATGAGAACAATCCTTATGCAGTGGGGAAGCAGATGAATCCCACATAGCCACAGGATTGGCAAGTTCTTCATATTCGCCGAATATATAGCGTACGTAGTCAGCGCTTATCCTGACGTCTGCATCATAAATCTGACCTGTAAATGGATTAGCCCGTGATGGACCAACCGCATAGCCGCCGCCAGGAGAGACTATCCAGCGGATGGTATTATATCTTGAATCTGCCGGGTCCCAATCAGCGTCATCCGGTTGCTGTTGGACAACAATGGCATCTTTAAATCCGATGCGCTCAAAAGCTTTGTTCCAGAGTAGAATCCCCTCTTTGATAGCCTCACGATATTCTGCCGGAATCGTGTTTTCAAGCCAGAATACGATAGGTTTCTTTGGTGGAGATAGCTCGAACTTAGGTTCTGCTTTTTCCAGATGCCAGCGAGTGACGTATCGGTTATACGGTGTCTCACGAAGCATAGAAGTATAATCCTGATACATGGTGAGAAAATGCCCCACGCGGTCATCAGCAATCCTTGGCTTGTAATCTGTTTCAGGTAAAGACGCAAGGCTGTAATGATACCTGATTAGGAAGCTGCGGTTGTCAGGAATTGTGATAAACATGGGCCTGGGTTTTGCCGTCTTGAAGTGAAGTATGGTTTCAACCTCTGTATTTTGTGGAAATGACTTCAGAACACCAAAGTAGCTGTTATCTCTGTCAAAACCATATTCAGCCTTCATGTATTCATTGAGCATGTAGCTGACGAACTCCATGTCCTGTAAGAAAAAACCACTTGGGTCTACGAGAACGCTGCGGCGTTCTGGGTGAGGCGCGCTCTCAATTTTGGCAGAACCCATAATGGAATCACTGAGACCACGTTCAATCGCTCGATTTATGGGTGCGTCCTTATCAGCGCGAAAACTCACATTTTTATTTATAAACTGAACCGTTTTGCCGACTTTTTTGAAAACGAAGGGAAAGTCTCCCAGCATAGCACCGGCATCAAAGAATCTTCCATCGCCAGCCTGTCTGGTGATACAGCAAAGGAATATCTTGTCGAACTGGTCAGGCTTGAGCTCCATGTAGACCTTTGCATCTTCGTCCTTCTGATAGAGGGTGAAAAATCCCTCGATTACTGTGAATCCTTTCACTACCTCATCAAAAGGTTTTGCTTCATCCTTTTTCTCTTCTTTAGGTGGCGTTGGTGTCGCTGCCTTAGCCGCCTCCTGCTTGGGAGCTTCTTTCGGCGGTTCCTGCGCCATTGCTCTTCCAGAGCAAAGCAGAGAAAGCGCTAATATCAAAGTTATAAGAGCTTCTCTAATAGCCGAGAAGCACCGTTTAAGACCTTGTTGTTCTTTCATATTTGTTCCCTTTCGGTTGTATTCTAAAGTCAATTTTGCAATCATTGTTGAAATGCCTCCTTGATTTACGCTTGAATGGATTTCAGTCCAAAGACAACATGCCGATTTTCTCTTTCAAAAAACGGAGCGAATTGGCGTCGATTTGTAACCGGTGTTCTATTCGGGGTAGATTTGCAGGCGCCAAAGTTTCTATTTCGTTACGGCATGGAGGGGTATAAACTAAGGTGTCTACCTGAGAGAAAAGTTTTTCCAGCGCCGCTTTGTCTCCCAGAGTACAAACGGAGATTTCGACTCCTTTTGGGCAGATGTCCCGCAGAGTGCTTTCCATCGCCGTTACTGTTTCTTCATCTCGACAGACCACGCCCAATTTCGTGCCTGCCGGAAAACTTGACAACTGCTGAAGCACTTCTACCTGAAGATTCACGACAACGCCCACTACTTCTATCGTTTTGCCCACCAAATCTTTTACCTGACCGAGATGAAAAAGCGTTGTGACGACTAAATCCGCTGATTGGACAAGCTCTGGCTGATTTTCTAAATCGGAAAGGACAACTGGTTGAAAGTTCGCCCCGACTTCGTCGGGACAGGCCTGAAAGTGAGTTTTCAGTTCCTGCACATGGTCGCGGGCTTGAATTTCACTGCACTCCACGAAAGCCACTACAGGCAAATCAGACGTGCTTTGAACCGCTTCAATGCGTTCGTTGAATATCCTTTGCAGGTCAACAAGTTTGTGCCCGAGTTTTAGGGCTTCTGCAATGGCTGCATCTACAATCTCCACCAAATCTTCATGGGAATTTCCCGGTTTTGAAACGTCTAATTCTCCAGCGCGTGAAACCACCCTGTGAAACTGGGGAGATACAAAAGCGCCTTTGGGACCGCGAGTGACGATGAGGCTTTGTTCCTGGAGCCGCTGGTACACTTTGGAAATCGTATTGACATTAATATCCAATCGTTGAGCAAGCTCTCGAATGCTTGGCAACCTTTCCCCATCTTTGAGTATCCCGGTGGCAATGGCAAACCGCAGTTGTTCCTCTAATTGAACGTAAACGGGCACATGGCTGTTTTTATTCACCTGAAATTCCATATTGAATCACCTACAAGTCTGCTATGTACTATTATATAGTATAACATAATAGTTCAAAAATGTCAAGAAATTTTTGCGTCGAGTTTATTAGCTTCTTTCCCATAATAGAGTTTCCCCCTTTGATAAAAAGGGGGATTGAGGGGGATTTTGAAAGCATCTCGTTTGAAACTACAAATGGCATTAGACGCAGAATTCACTTTAAGTCTTGTCAAAAACTCCTATCTGAGATATATTTAGTTCAAGCTAAACAACCCACGAAAGGAGATATAGATAATGGAAAATAACCTTGTCGAAAGATATTGGGTTGATTCTCCTAAACTCTTTGAGGAAAGAATGAAGGAGATATTGGGCCATCATCCCGATAAGATTGAGACCTTTGAACTTTGCCAAAATAATTTAGGGCAGTCGGTGCCAGGATTCCGCATGGGCAGAGGTACCAAACACGCGTTTTTGTTAGGGCGTGAACACGGCCATGAACCGGTGGGGACATGTGGTCTTGCTGCTCCATGCGCATCAAGTTAAGCGTCTTTTGTCAATTCCCCTCCCTCAACGGGAGGGGTTAGGGGCATACGCATCAACTTAAGACAGAACCGTTAGATGGAAAAGGGGAAAGGCGAAAGTGTAAAGTGTGGCGCCCCAGTCACTTCCACCTTCGACGGAACGATTGCTCGCAGTGTCTCTGCAGTTGACAA
>Ga0194125_10005472_pt1 | contig 19262 bp, 15 predicted proteins | sample TA2KigC250mmetaG_FD_148626 | JGI IMG/M metagenome (GOLD analysis project Ga0194125, IMG submission 148626) | Freshwater microbial communities from Lake Tanganyika, Tanzania - TA2015034 Kigoma Deep Cast 250m | ecosystem: Environmental > Aquatic > Freshwater > Lake | place: Tanzania: Lake...
TCATGAGGACGTTGATGTTGTTGCCGACGATCGTCCCCCGGGCGTCCATCAGGCCGGTCAGGATGTTGGCGTAGATCTCGGCCTGTTTGAGGCATTGGTTGTTCTCGACGATGAGGTCGTCGAGGAACTCGACGGCTTCCGGGGCCAAGCCGATTTTGGCGGCACTGTGCTTGATCTTCTCGATGGCCATGGCGTTGGAATGGATGGCGTTGAGGTAGTAGACCAGGCTTTTCTCCAGGGTGAAGAGGTTGAGGAGGTAGCGGTTCTCCATGGCCCGGTTGATCTTCTGCTCGAGCTCGTCCGAGATCCGGTTGATGATCTTGAGGTGCTCGAGGAAATGGAAGATCGTCCGGTAGAGCATCTTGAGGAGGGCTTCGTGATGGCTCGAGGTCCGGGCGAAGATCTTCCCCTCGAAGAGGGGGATGTCCTCGGAAAGAAGGCAGACGAGCTTGTCCTTGAAGAGGAAATACCCCGTCGAGGTGACCCGGAAGAGGAACAGGTCCTTGGCCGAGTAGTTCTTCGGCCGCTTGAAGATCAGGGCGGCGTGCTCGGGCTCGAATTCGAGGCGGGCGAGCTCGTCCGGGTCGAGGGCCGAGGCCAGGGTGTGCTCGTCGATCTTCAGGACGTCGACGAGGTAGCGCTTTTCGTCTTCGGTCGGGTTGATGTAAAAATGGATCGAGGCGCCCTCGGCGGGGCACTCCTCGATCCGGGCATCGCAGAGGCGGAACGTTCTGAGCATGGCCCTATCCTCCCGGCCATTGTGGCACAGGCCTTCGGCGGACGCAACTCCGAAAAGGTTATTTCGCGTCGGCCCAGTTCGGGCCCCAGCCGATCGAGACGCGGAGGGGGACGCGGAAGGCGCAGACGCGCTCCATGGCCTCCCGGACGAGCCGCTCCATCGGCTCCCGCTCCTTCTCCGGGACCTCGAAGACGAGCTCGTCGTGGACCTGGAGGATCATCCGCGAGGCGAGGCCGCGGCTCCCCATCTCCCGGCGGACGTCGATCATGGCCTTCTTCATGATGTCCGCCGCCGACCCTTGGATGGGGGTGTTCAGGGCGATCCGCCGGCCGGCCTGCTGGGCGGCCTTGTCGGACAGGCGAAGCTCGGGAACCTGGCGCTTCCGGCCGAACATCGTCTCGGCGAAGCCCCGGCTCTTGGCCTCCTCGACGATCCGGTCGAGGTAATCCTTGACCCCGGGAAAGCGGGCGTAGTAGCGGTCGATGAAGTCCTGGGCCTCGCGGTTCGAGGTCCCGAGCTCCTTGGCCAGGGAGAAGGCCGAAGCCCCGTAGATCATGCTGAAATTGATGACCTTGGCCCGGCGGCGGGACTCCTCGGGGAAGAGAGCCCCGGCTTCGCCGAAGACCCGGGCCGCCGTCTCGGCGTGGATGTCCCGGCCGCCGCGGAAGATGTCGATGAGGGCCGGGTCCTCGGAGAGATGAGCCAGGACCCTGAGCTCGATCTGGGAATAGTCGGCGCAGAGGAATCCGTGGCCTTTCTCCGGGACGAAGGCCCGGCGGAAGCGGCGTCCCATCTCCCCCCGGGCCGGGATGTTCTGGAGGTTGGGGTCCGAGCTCGATAGGCGCCCCGTGGCCGCGACGGTCTGGTTGTAGGACGTGTGGATCCGGCCGGTCGCCGGGTCGATGAGCGAGGCCAGGGCGTCGGCGTAGGTCGATTTGAGCTTGGCGAGCTGGCGGTATTCGACGACGGCCTCGATGATGGGGTGCTGCCCCCGGAGCTCCTCGAGGACTTCGACGGCCGTCGAGTACCGCTTCGTCTCCCGGGTCTTCTTCGACGGCCGGAGCTGGAGCTTGTCGAAGAGGATCCCGGCCAGCTGCTGGGGGGAGTTGAGGTTGAAGGATCCCCCGGCCAGCTCGGTGATTTTCTTTTCGAGCCGGGAAAGGTCGAGGGCGAGCTCTTCCGAGAGCCGGCGGAGGGCCTCCTCGTCGACCTTGACGCCGGAGAGCTCCATCTCGGCCAGGATCTCGATGAGGGGCTGTTCGATTTCGCGGTAGAGCCGGTCGAGACGGCCGGCTTCGACCCGGGGCCAGAGAAGCCGGGCGAGCCTCAGGGCGAAGTCGGCGTCCTGGCAGGCGTAGGGCGCCGCCTTCTCCACCGGGACGCGGTCCATCGTGACCTCGGCCTTTCCCCGCCCGGCGACGTCGGCGTAGGGGATGGCCGTTTCCTGGAGATAGGCCAGGCCGAGACGGTCGAGGTTGTGCTTGCCCCAGTTCGGTTCGAGAAGATAGGACAGGACCATGGTGTCGAGATCGATCCCGGCGAGGGGGAGGCCCTCGCGCCGGAGGACGATGGCGTCGTACTTGATGTTCTGGCCGGTCTTGAGGACCTTGGGGTCCTCGAGGACGGGCCGGAGGAGGCGGAAGGCCCGCTCGACGGAAATCTGGTCCGGCGCGCCCAGGTAGTCGTGCCGGAGGGGAAGGTAGAAAGCCTCGTCGGGCTCGAGGGCGAAGGACATCCCGACGAGCCGCGCCCGGGTCGGGAAAATGTTGTCGGTCTCCGTGTCCAGGGAGACGGCCTTCGCTTTCCGGATCCGGGCGAGGAGGGCCTTGAGGCCGGCCTCGGAGGTGATCGCCGCGTAGCGCCTCTCGACCGGGGCCTTTTCCGGGGCGACGTCCGCGAGAAGCTTTCCGAACTCGAGCTCCCGGAAGAGGCGGGCGAGAGCCTCAAGGTCCGGCTCCCCGACGGCGAACCGGGCCGGATCGAACTCGACGTCCAAGTCCCTCTCTATCGTCACCAGGCGGCGGCTCATCTCCAGGGCCTCCCGGTTCTCCCGGATGGCCTCGCGGACGCGGGGGTTCTTGATCTTGTCCGGGTTCCGGAGGACGTTCTCGAGACTTCCGAACTCGGCGATCAGGCTCTTGGCCGTCTTTTCGCCGATTCCGGGAACGCCGGGGACGTTGTCCGACGGGTCGCCCCAGAGGGCCAGGACGTCGACGACCTGGTCCGGGCCGGCCCCGAAAAACTCCTTGACCTTGGCCGCGTCGAGGAGAATCTCCTTGGCCGGGTTGAGGACCCGCGTTTCCGGCCCGACGAGCTGGAGGAGGTCCTTGTCGGTCGAGACGATGACCGTTTGGAACTCGGCCGCCTCGGCCTTGCGGGCGAGGCTCCCGAGGACGTCGTCGGCCTCATGGGCTTGGTTCTCGAGAACCGGGATCCGGTAGGCGGCGATGACCTCTTTGAGCTTGGGAACCTGCTTCTGGAGGTCGTCGGGCATGGGCTTGCGCTGGGCCTTGTAGTCCTTGTAGACCTCCCGGCGGACCTTGGCCCCGGGGACGTCGAAGACGACGCCGAGATATTCGGGCTTGGCCTCGTCGAGGAGCTTTCGGAGGGTCATGAGGAAGCCGTAAATCGCGTTCGTCGGAAAGCCGGCGGCCGTCGAAAGCCTCTGGATGGCATAGAAGGATCGGTAGAGGAGGGAGTTGCCGTCGATGAGATAGACCGTCCGGCCGGCCATCCTCAGCTCCGGAAGAGGAAGGCGTCGAGGCGTCCGGCCCGGATCTCTCCGCAGACGTCCCGGTGCTGGGCCTCGATCATCTCCTTGAGCCGGTCGGCGAAGCGGGGATCGCCGAGGAGGGACTGCCAGGAGGCCTTGCGCGAGAAGACGAGCCGTCCGCTCCGGTAGACGAGGGTCTCGATGGACTGGGCCCGCGGCCCGTTGTCCTGGGTCTGGACGAGGAAGGCCGTCCCCCGGTGGCTGATTTCGGCCGTCGTTCCGCCCATGTCCGCGCCCGAGTTATAGCCCCTTTCGGACGGGAAATCAAGCCAAATTGACTTTCCGCCGGGGATGGGTATAATTAAGCGACTTTCGAAGGATGCAACCCATGATTATTGATATAGATAAGCTCCCCCGGGACGGCCTCTCCCTGAGCCGGAACTTCGAATTCCCGAGCTTGGACCTCGTCGAGGAGGAGGCCGTCTTCCTCCGGCCGGTCAAGGCCGAGATCACGATCAAGCGAGTCGGGGAGGATGTCTGGATCAAGGGCCGGATCACGACGACGATGAGCTTCGTCTGCGGACGGTGCCTGACCCCCTACGAGTTTCCCGTCGACTCCGTCTTCGACCTCGTCTACCTGCCCGAGGAGGCGCGGGAGATGAAAGAGGAGCTCGGCGAGGACGACCTGGAACGGCTGTTCTGCCGGGGGCGCCGGCTCAATGTCCGGGAGGTCGTCCTCGAGCAGCTCAACCTGACCTTCCCTCCCAAGCCGCTCTGTTCGTCCGACTGCGAGGGGATCTGCTCGGTCTGCGGCAAGGTCCGCCGGGAAGGCGACTGCGGCTGCCAGGTCAAGGAAACCGACCTCCGGCTGGACAAGCTCAATGCCTTGAAGAAAGACGGATAAATGCCAAACCCAAAACGCCGCCACTCTCATGCCCGCAAGGGGCGCCGCCGGAGCCACGACGGAATGTCGATTCCGTCCTTCGCCGCCTGCCCGAACTGCGGAACCCCCAAACTGCCCCACAAGGCCTGCCCGGAATGCGGATTCTACCGCGGCCGCCAAGTCATCAAGGAGGCCGAAGGGTGATTCTTGGACTCTCGGGATGAAAATCGCCGTCGACGCCATGGGGGGTGATTTCGGACCCCGGAACGCCGTGGCCGGCGCCGTTGAGGCCTCCCGAGAATGGGATGTTGACATACTCCTCGTCGGTGTTGAGAGCCTGGTCAAGCGCGAGTTCGATCGCCTGGGCGTCCGGACTCCCCGGGTGACGATCATCGACGCCCCGGAGGCCGTGGGCATGGCCGACGGCGTCTTTGCCCTCCGGCGGAAGCGCCGCTCATCGATCCGGGTCGGAGCCGAGCTCATCAAGACCGGCCGGGCCGAGGCCATGGTTTCAATGGGAAACACGGCCGCCGTCGTCTATCTCTCCCGGAAGATCCTGGGAGCCCTCGAGGGCGTCAGCAAGCCGGCCCTGGCCCTCCTCGTCCCGACCCTCGGCGGCTTGACTCTCCTCCTCGACGTCGGGGCCAACGCCAACTGCCGGGCCGAAGACCTCGAACAATTTGCCCGGATGGGCAAGGTTTTCATGGAGCAGATCCTGGGCCTCCGCGAGCCCCGGATCGGCCTGATGAGCATCGGCGAGGAGGAGACCAAGGGAAACGACTTGACCAAACAGGCCTTCGACCGGCTCTCGGCCGCGCCCCTCAATTTCGTCGGCAACATCGAAGGCAAGGACCTCTACGCCGGCAAGGCCGACGTCATCGTCAGCGACGGCTTCACCGGGAACGTCGCCCTCAAGGTCAGCGAGGGCGTCGTCGAACATTTGTTTTCCCTGGCCCGCCGCGAGATCATGGGCGACATCTTCGCCAGGATCGGATTCCTGTTCATGCGCCGCAACCTCAGGCGGCTGTACCAGCGGATCGACTACGCCGAGTATGGCGGGGCTCAACTCCTGGGCCTCAACGGCGTCTGCATCATCGGCCACGGCCGCTCGAACATGAAGGCCGTGAAGAACGCCGTCCGGCTGGCCAAGGACTTCGTCGTCCGCCGGGTCCAGGACCGGATCCGGGAGGAGCTCGGCCGGGCTCCCGGGGAGATGGGAGGAGTGAAGATCGGATGATTTTCGCCGACCGCGTTTCGCTCGTGACCGGGGCCTCCCAAGGCATCGGCGAGGCGATCGCCCGGACCTTCGCCGCCGAGGGCGCCCGCGTCGTCCTCGTCGACATCCGGGCGGAAAAGCTCGCGGCCGTGGCCGGGGCGATCGCCGCCGCCGGAGGCCGGGCCGAAGTCCGGGCGGCCGACGTCGCCCGCTTCGACGAGGCCGCGGCCGTCGTCGAGGGCGTCCTCAAGGCCCACGGCCGGATCGACCATCTCGTCAACAACGCCGGCATCACCCGCGACAACCTCCTCATGCGGATGAAGGAGGAGGACTGGGACGCGGTCATGGCCGTCAACCTCAAGGGGATTTTCAACTTCTCCAAGGCCGTCGTCCGGAGCATGCTCGGGGCCCGCTCCGGGCGGATCGTCAACCTGGCCTCGGTCGTCGGTTTCGCGGGCAACGCCGGCCAGTCCAATTACGCCGCCTCGAAGGCGGCCGTGGCCGGGTTCACGAAGTCCCTCGCCCGCGAGGTCGCTTCGCGGGGGATCACGGTCAACGCCGTGGCCCCGGGCTATATCGACACCCCGATGACCGCGGGCCTCCCCGAGGCCGTCAAGAAAGCCTTCCTCGAGGCCATCCCCCTCCGGCGCTTTGGGGAGGCCGTCGAGGTCGCCCGGGCCGTCCGGTTCCTGTGCTCGGAGGAGGCGGCCTATATCACCGGCCAGGTCCTGCACGTCAACGGCGGGATGTATATGTAGGATATCCGGGGCGAACCCCGAATCGTGAAGGAGGTCACTATGGACAGAGACGAACTGCTGAAGAAGATGAAGGCGATCGTCGCCGACAAGCTCAGCATCAGCGAGGATCAGGTCACGGAAAACGCCTCGTTCATCGAGGACCTCGGCGCGGATTCCCTCGATACCGTCGAGCTCGTCATGGCCCTCGAGGACGAGTTCGGGATGGACATCCCCGACGAGGAAGCCGAGAAGCTGACGACGGTCGGGAAGGCGATGGACTACATCGTCGGTCATGTCAAATAGGGCGGCCGACGCCAAGACGATCATCCAAAGACGTGTCGTTGTGACGGGGGTCGGCCTCGTGACCCCCTTGGGGGTGGGCGTCGAGGCGAACTGGGACGCCCTCCGGTCCGGGCGAAGCGGCGTCGGCCCGATCACGAAGTTCGACCCCTCGGGCCACGCGACCCGGATCGCCGCCGAAATCAAGGGTTTCGATCCCCTCCTGTTTATCGACCGGCGGGAAGCCCGGCGGATGGACCCCTTCATCCAGTACGCCCTGGCCGCCTCCGAGATCGCCGTCCAAGACGCGGCCCTTCCTCCCGCGGCCCTCGAGGGCGACCGGTGCGGGGTCTGCGTCGGCTCGGGCATCGGCGGGATCGGGACGATCGAGGACCAGCACCGGCTCCTCCTCGAAAAGGGCCCCGACCGCGTCTCGCCCTTCTTCCTCGTGGCCGCGATCATCAACGAGGCCTCGGGGCGGATTTCGATCCGCTACCGGGCCAAGGGGCCCAACGCGGCCACGGTCACGGCCTGCACCTCGGGGACGCACGCCGTCGGCGACGCCTTCCGGATCATCCAGCGGGGCGAAGCCGACCTCATGCTCGCCGGCGGGGCGGAATCGGCCATCACCCCTCTCGGGATCGCCGGCTTCTGCGCGATGAAGGCCCTTTCGGTCCGCAACGACGCCCCGGAGAGAGCCTCCCGGCCGTTCGACGCCGGGCGCGACGGGTTCGTCATGGGCGAAGGCGCGGGGATCGTCGTCCTCGAGGAGCTCGGCCGCGCCCTCCGGCGGGGGGCGCCGGTCTACGCCGAAGTCGTTGGCTACGGGATGAGCGGGGACGCCTTTCATGTCGCCGCCCCGGCCGAGGACGGCGACGGAGCCGTCCGGGTCATGCGGCGGGCCCTGGAGGACGCCGGCGTTCCGCCGTCGGCCGTTCAATACGTCAACGCCCACGGGACCTCGACCCCCCTCAACGACCGGATCGAGACGGCGGCCATGAAGACGGTCTTCGGCGGCCACGCCCCCCGGCTCGGGATCAGCTCGACGAAATCGATGACCGGCCATCTCCTCGGGGCCGCCGGCGGCGTCGAGACGGCGATCACGGCCCTTTGCCTGAAACGCCAGACGATGACGCCGACGATCAACTATGAGGTCCCGGACCCCGACTGCGACCTCGACTACGTGCCCAACGTCGCCCGCCCGGCCGAGATCGTCTACGCCCTCTCGAATTCCTTCGGTTTCGGGGGAACGAACGGCTCGCTTCTCCTCCGCCGCTTCGACGGCCTTTGACCTTTTTCTTTTAGGAGGCGCCATGAACATCCTCGTTTTCGTCAAGCGCGTTCCGGACACGGAGTCCAAGATCCGGATCAACCGTGAGGCCAAGGCCGTGGCCGAGGAGGGGCTGAATTTCGTCATCAGCCCCAACGACGAGTACGCCGTCGAGGAGGCCCTCCGCCTCCGCGAAGCCAAGGGCGGCCGGGTCACGGTCGTCTCGGTCGGCCCCGAGGAGGCCCTGACGACGCTCCGCAAGGCCCTGGCCATGGGCGCGGACGAAGCCATCCTCCTCAAGGACGACCTCAAGGAAGCCTACGATCCCCTCCGGACGGCCCGGGTCATCGCCCGGTACGTCCGGACGAAGGACCCCTCGGCCGACCTCCTCCTCTTCGGCCGGATGTCGGTCGGGGCGGACAACTCGGCCGTCCCGGCCATGGCCGCCGAGCTCCTCGGATTTCCCCAGGCCGGGGTTGTGACCAAGCTCGAGATCGAGGGGGCTTCGGGCACGGCCCTGCGGGAAATCGAAGGGGCGGTCGAAAAGATCGCCTTCTCCCTGCCGGCCGTCGTCTCGGCCCAGAAAGGGCTGAACGAGCCCCGCTATGAGACCCTCAAGGGGATCATGGCCGCCAAGAGGAAGACGATCCCCATCATCCCCGTGGCCGAGCTCGGCCTCGCTCCCGAGGAGGCGGCCCTTCAAGTCGAGGTCGTGAGCCTCGAGGCGCCGGCCGCCAAACAAGCCGGAAAAATCATCCCGGGAACCCCGGAGGAGGCCGCCGCGGCCCTTGTCGCCGCCCTCCGGAACGAAGCCAAGGTCATCTGAGGAGGCCGCCATGATCCTGACCTTCATCGAAACTCGCGACGGCAAGGTCAAGAAAAGCTCGCTCGAAGCCCTCTCCGAGGCCAAGCGCCGGGCGGCCGAGCTGGGTCTCCCCGCCGCGGCGGCCCTCGTCGGACCGGCCGAGGCGGCCGCCGACCTCTTGAAGTACGGGCCGTCCGCCGTCTTCCATCTCGAAGCCCCCGCCCTGGCGGCCTATTCGGCCCAGGGATTCGCCATGGCCCTGGCCGATCTGGCCAAGGACGTTTCCCCGCGGGCGATCTTTCTGGCGGGGACGGCCATGGGCCGGGACCTGGGCCCGCGCCTGGCCGCCCGGCTCGGCGTCTCGATCGCTTCCGACTGCACGAAGGTCGCGGTCGAAAACGGAGGCCTCGTCTTCACCCGGCCGATCTACGCCGGCAAGGCCTTCCTGACCTTCTCCCTGAAGGCGTCTCCGGCCGTGGCGACGCTCCGGCCGAACGTCTTTCCCCTGATTGCCCCCGAAGCCCCGGCCGGCGAGGTCGTCCGCCGGGAGCCCGCCGTGGCCGAGGGAGCGGTCAAGGGGTGGGTGGCCGAGATCCTCCGGGAAAAGGGCGAAACGATCGACGTGGCCGAGGCCGACATCATCGTCTCCGGAGGCCGGGGGATGAAAGGCCCCGAGAATTTCGCCCTCCTCGAGGAGCTGGCGGCGATCCTACCCCGGGCCGCGGTCGGGGCCTCGCGCTCGGCCGTCGACTCGGGCTGGATCGGCCACGCCCACCAGGTCGGCCAGACGGGCAAGACCGTCTCCCCGACCCTCTATTTCGCCTTCGGGATCAGCGGGGCGATCCAGCATCTGGCCGGGATGTCCTCCTCCAAGGTCATCGTCGCCGTCAACAGGGACGCCGAGGCCCCGATCTTCAAGGCGGCCGACTACGGGATCGTCGGCGACCTTTTCGCCGTCATCCCGGCCCTCAAGACCGAGCTCAAAAAGACCCTGGCGGAATGACGGTTATTCCCCGCCGGCCGGGCCTCCGAACTGGAGGAGAAGCCGGTTTTCCTTGGACCGGCTTTCCCCGACGCTCGTGATGTAGATCGCCGGGGCGTCCACGACCGGGCACTTGTTCTCGCAGATCCCGCAGCCGATGCAGAGGTCGAGGTCGATGAAGGGCGCTTTCTGGGTCGCGACCGACCCGTCGGGGAGCGTCGTCTCGGCCATGACGAACTTGATGGCCTTGGGCGAGGTCGGGCAGTGCTCCTCGCAGACGATGCACGGCCGGCCCAGAAAATAGGGGAGGCAGCGGTTCTTGTCGACCCAGGCCGTCCCGATCTTGACGGCCGTCTTCTCCGGGATCGTCAGCTCCTTGATCGCCCCGGTCGGGCAGACCTGGGAGCAGAGAGAGCAGTAGTATTCGCAATAGCCGACCTTGGGGACGAGGACGGGCGTCCACAAGCCCTCGGGCCCGGCCTCCGAGAGGGCCGGCTGGAGACCGTTGGTCGGGCAGGCCTTCATGCATTCCCCGCATTTGACGCACTTGGCCAGGAACTTCGCCTCGGGAAGCGAGCCCGGCGGCCGGATGAGCTTCGGATCGGCCCGCTTCCGGGCCTTCGAGATCCGGAAAAAGGGAACGCTCGCCGCCGCCAGGGCGGTCGCGGCCAAGATCCTCCGCCGGCTGAAATCGACGGCCGGCGGCTTCTCCGCCTTCCAGCGGGTCGGAAAGGCGACGGCCTTGGTCGGGCAAACGGCGGCGCACGTTTCGCAATAGACGCACTCCGAGCTTTTCCATTCGGCGTTCGGGAAGGGGCTGGCCTGGGTCTGGCAGTGAATCGAGCAGAGGCCGCACTTCGTGCATTTCCCCTCGTCGACCTTCACCTTGAAGAGGTTCCACCGTCCGAGGAGGCCGAGAAGGGCTCCGGCCGGGCAGACATACCGGCACCAGAACCGCTCCCGCCGGAGGTTGAGCATGACCGCCCCGAGGAAGACGAGGCCGATGAAGAATCCCTCCTGGAAGATGCGGTTCAAGGTCAGGGCTTCGACGGCCTGGGTCAGCTTGTCGCCGAAGGCCTCGAGCCGCAGCGTGTAGAGACCGCCGATCGCCGCCGAGGCCGCCTGGGCGAAGGCCGGGATGACGGCCGTCGTCAAGGTCCGGGTCAGGAACGAGAGGGGGTCGAAGATCCCGGCGAGGTCGAGGGCGAAAAGAGAGGCGACGAGGACGAAGACGAGGACCGCGTACTTCACCCAGAGGCCGCCGACGGCGGCTTTCTTGGGGCGGGCCATCTTCGTCTTCTTGAACAGCCAGGAAAAGCCCTGATGGACCGTCCCCAGGGGGCAGACCCAGCCGCAGACGACGCGCCCGAGCAGGGCCGAGACGACGACGGTCGCGGCCGCCAGGCCGAAGAAGGCCAGGACCTCGCGCGAAGCGAGGAAGGTCGCGACGGCCAGCAGGGGGTCGAAATGGAAGAAGACTTCGACACGACCGATGTAGTCCTCGCCGCTGAAGCGCGCCCCGAGGAGGAGCTTGAGGAAGAGGCCGAGGAAGACGGCTTGGACGGCGACCCTGAGGAGCTGAAGGACCCGGTGTTTTTTAGACCGTTCGTTTCTCAATCGCCAATTTCTCCAGGTCGATCCGGCCCAACCCGCGCTCGACGGCGAATTTCAGGTAGGGAAGCTCCGCCGGCGGGATCTCGAGGAACGTCGCCCCCATGGCGTCGACGGCCGCCGCGTCCGGGCCGGCGACGACGGTCTTGGTGAGGCGGGTGTCCGAAAGCCGTCCGCCCTGGGGGCCGTTCCGGACGAGGATCCGGTAGGCGTCGAGGACGGTCAGGACGGGCTTGAAGAATGCCGCCAGGTCGACCATGGCCTCGTCCAGGCGCTGATGGAGCTGGTTGCGCGGGTCGCCGATGGCCCCCAGCCAGTTCTTCATCCCGATCGTCGCCCGGCAGAGGCTGTGGTGCTTGACGATCGGGACGTTGATGAGCTTGTCGACGGCGACGAAATCCTCGATGACGTCCCACTCCTTGAGCCAGGCTCCCCGGACGGCCATTTTCTTGATCCGGCGGGGATTGACGAAGGGGACGTCCGCCCCGGCGGCCTTGGCCGCGGCCTGGATGCCGGACCGGATGTAGCAGCGCTGGGCCTGGTTCGTCGTGTTGTCCATGACCGTGACCTTTTTGGCCCCGGCGGCGAAGGCCATCTCGACCAGGGCCCCGACGACCTCCGGGTTCGTGCAGGCGGCCAGCTCGGGCGTCCGGTCCCAGCCGATGTTCGGCTTGATCATGACGACGTCGCCTTTGGCCACGAACCGGCCCATCCCGCCGATCGTCTCGATCGCGGCCTTGGCCAGGGCGGCCGGGGATTCCCCCTGGACGTAGGACAGGTCGGGAGGCGGGGGGGCGGCCCGGAGGCGCCCCCGGGCGCCGAGGGCCAGCGATCCGGCGGCCGCGCTCTTGAGGAAAGATCTCCGGTTCATGGGCTCATCCTTTGCCGAGGGATTTGAGATAGGCGAAAATCCCGTCCGAAATGCCTTGGGCGATGTCTCGCCGGTAGGCCGGGTCGAGGAGCCGGCGCCCCTCTTCGGGGTGGGTCAAATGGCCGGCCTCGACGAGGACGGAGGGGATCTCGCTCCCGAGGAGGGTCCAGAACGGGCCGCCCTTGGTCCCCAGGTTCTTGACCCCCTCGCGCCGGTCGGAAAGACGGCGGTGGAGGTGGGTCTGGACCTTGTGGGCCAGGTCCTGGGACTCGACGATCTTCGTGTTCCGGACGATCTTGCGGATGATTTTGTCCATCTCCGCGATCGTCTTCGTCGTCGTCGCGTTCTCCCGGGCGGCGAGCTCGTTGACGGCCGGGTCGGCGCTGAAGTTGAGGTAGAACGTCTCGATCCCGGCGCGCTCCTTCGACCGGAAGGCGTTGACGTGGATCGAGACGAAGAGATCGGCCCGCCGTTGATTGGCGATGACGGTCCGGGTCTCGAGGGGGACCTGGATGTCGGTCTCCCGGGTCAGGACGACGTCGAGGTCCGAGTCGGCCCTCAGGATGTCCCTGAGCTTGAGGGCGATGTCCAGGGTCAGGTCCTTCTCCTTGGACCCGTCCGGGCCCAAACAGCCGGGGTCGGGGCCGCCGTGGCCGGGATCGAGGACGATCGTCTTGACGCCCAGGCCGAGCGTCCGGGCCATCGTGTAGCCCGACCGGGTCGGCTCGGCCGGCTTGGGCGGGGGGGGGGTCTTGGCCGCGGCTTGGGGCCCGGGCTCCGGGGTGACGTCGACGACGATCCGGAAGGGGTCGAGGACGTGGAAAACCCGGGTCCGGAGGCCGCGGGAGAAGTCCAGGTTGACGGTCAGCCTGACCGTGGCCGCCGATTTTTGGACGAGGTGGATGTCCTTGATGTAGTCCGCCCGGGCCGGGATGACGTCCTCGGGGACGATGGGATTGAGGCGGGCCTGGAGGATGTCGACGACGAGCTGGGAGGCCTCGCGGGATTCCCGGGCGGTGTACTCCCGGAGGACGCCGATGTCGACGACGATCCGGGTGAAGTTGGGATGGACGAAATGGCGGAGGTTGTAGACCTCGGCGAAGGCCGGGGCCGGAGGGGCCTCCCTGGGCGCGGCCTGCCGGCCGCCGGTCGGCGAGACGGCGAGGACGACGAGGAGGGCCGCCGTCCAAACGTTCTTGCGCATCTCGGCTATTCTACAACATTTTTGGCCGAGGAAAACGGAGGATCGGCTTGGCTTCCCGGCATTCGAGGACGGCCATGCCGCCGCAGGACACGCCGGGCCCTTCGAAGAGTTCCTGCGGGGCCGCGACCCCTCATCACGTTCCGGCCGCTCCCGGATGCCGGAGCGGTGTCGTCGGGCACGTTTCTTTTCGCTCGGCAACTCTGACCGGAAGAAGACCCCGAGATTCGATCATGAGAACGGCCATCAGGCGCCGAATTTTTTGAGCTTTCCCGCGTGGCCGAGCATGAGGGGCATGGCCCCGAGGGAGGGAAAACGGCCGAGCCCGCCCCGGGCGCAATCCCGCTCGGTGAAGGCGGCGGCCGCGTCGGGAAGGGCCGTCGGCGAAACGAGGAGAAACGGGTTGGGATGCCAGGAGTGGCCCTTGAGGAGGGCGGGCGTGGAATGGTCGGAGGTGACGACGAGGACGTCGGGCTTGAGGGCTTCGATCCGGGGGAGGAATCCGTCGATCTCCTCGATCGCCCGGACCTTGGCCGCGAAGTTCCCGTCCTCGCCGGCGGCGTCCGCCGCCTTGTGATGGATATAGAAGAAGTCGTGTTCGGGCCAATGGGCTTCGAGAACGTCGAAGAGGTCGGACGTCCGCGGCCCGACGGGATAGGTTTTCATCCCGACGAGCCTGGCCAGGCCCTTGTACATCGGGTAGCCGGCGAGGGCCGCGGGGTCGAGCTTGTAGAGCTCCGGCATCCGCGGGATCGACGGCTGGAGGGAGAAGCCCCGGAGGAGGGCGGCGTTGGCCGCCGGCTCGTCGGCCAGGACGGAAACGACTTCGGCCAGGAAGGCGTTGACGACCTCGGCCGACTTGGCCGCCCGGGGGCTCATGGGCGCGGCCGGGACGGGCGCCTTGAGGTCCTTTTGCGGGTCGGCGTCGGTCAGGGCCTCATCGAGCCCGTCCGCCCGGAAGCGGACGACGAACCGATGCTCCTTGCCCGGGAAGAGGGCGATTTCCGGGTCGGTCCGGCCGGCGAAGGCCCGGTTGAGCGTCCCGCAAAGCCTTTCGCCTTCGGCCGTGGGGATGCGGCCGGCCCGCCGGTCGGTGATGAGGCCGTCCCTGAGGGTGGCGAAATTGCCCCGGGCGACGAGATCGCCTTGGCGGACTTCGACGTCCGAGCCGAGGGCCTCGAGGATCCCCCGGCCGAGTCGGTAGCGGAGCGGATCGTATCCGAACAAGGCCAGGTGGGCCGGTCCGCTCCCCGGGGTGACGCCCATGAGGACGGGATCGGTAAGCCCCAAGGCCCCCTTGAGGGCCAGCCCGTCGAGCCGGGGGGTTTCGGCCGCCTCGAGCTCCGTTCTTCCGTCGACCGGGAGGCCGCCCAGCCCGTCGACGACGAGAAGGACGATTTTCGTCTCGGTCGCGACGGACAATTCCTTGGCCAGGTCTTCCCACGTCATGGCCGTTTCCTTTCTCCGATTTCTTCGTTTATGATACTTCGCCCAGGGGCGGACGACAAGCCGTTCGATGGTCGTCATCCCGTCTCTTGAGAGGACCGGGCGCGGATGGTACAATCGCCGGGTCATGGCCCCGTCCTTCCTCCATCTCCACGTCCACTCCGAATACAGCGTCCTCGACGGGGCGGTCCGTCTGGAGAAGCTCGTCGAGGCGGCCGTCCGCCACAACATGCCGGCCGCGGCCCTGACCGACCATGGAAACATCTTCGGCGCGGTCTCCTTTTTCAAGGAAGCCAAGGCCAAGGGGATCAAGCCCGTGCTCGGCTGCGAAACCTACGTCGCCGTCCGGAGCCGGTTCGACCGCGAGCCCCGCCCGCAGGAGGCGCTCCATCATCACCTCGTCCTCCTCGTCAAGGACGAAACCGGGTACCGCAACCTCTGCACCCTCCTGTCCAAGGCCTACCTCGAGGGGTTCTACTACCGGCCCCGGATCGACAAGGAGCTTCTGGCCGCCCACAGCAAAGGCCTGATCGGGCTTTCGGGATGCCTTCGGGGCGAGGTCGCCGACTGGCTCGGGAAGGGCCTGGAGGCGGAGGCCGAAGAGGCGGCCGGGGCCTACGCCGACATCTTCGGGCCAGGCGGATTCTACGTCGAGCTCATGGACCACGGCCTGGCCCCGCAGCGCGAGGCCAACCCCAAGCTCGTCCGCCTGGCCGGCCGCCTCGGCCTGCCGCTCGTGGCCACGAACGACGTCCATTACCCGGCCAAGGACGACGCCGAAGGCCACGATGTCCTCCTCTGCATCCAGACGAACAAGAAAGTCAGCGACGCCGATCGGATCAAGTTCGGCTCTCAGGAATTCTACTTCAAGTCGCCCGAGGAGATGGAGCGCCTGTTCGGGGAAATCCCCGAGGCCCTCGAGAACACGGTCCGGATCGCCGCCCAGTGCGATTTCCGCTTTCCGTCCGGGGAGCATTTCCTCCCCCGCTTCGCCCCGCCCTCCGGGAAGTCCCTCCAGACGTTTTTCGAGGAGGTCGCCCGGGACGGATTCGAGGAGCGGGCCGAGGCCTTGCGGCCGCGCTGGCTAAAGGGCGAGCTGGCCCATCCCCCCGAGGCCTACCGGGCCCGGCTCGAGTACGAGATCGAGCTCGTCGAAAAGATGAAATTCGAGGGCTATTTCCTGATCGTCTGGGACCTCATCCGGGCCGCCCGCTCGCGGGGGATCCCCGTCGGCCCCGGCCGGGGGTCCGCGGCCGGGAGCCTCTTGGCCTACAGCCTGGGGATCACCGACATCGACCCCCTCGAATACGACTTGCTGTTCGAGCGGTTCCTCAACCCCCAGCGGATCAGCCTGCCCGACATCGACATCGACTTCTGCGCCCGGCGCCGGGAGGAGGTCATCCGCTACGTCACCGAGCGCTACGGCCAGGAAAACGTCAGCCAGATCATCACCTTCGGGACGATGGCCGCCCGGGCGGCCATCCGCGACGTCGGGCGGGTGCTCGAGGTCCCCCTCCCCGAAGTCGACAAGGTCGCCAAGATGGTCCCCTTCGGGCCCGAGATGACGATCGCCGGGGCCGTGGCCGCGGTCTCGCCGCTCAAGGAGCTCCGCGACAAGAACAGCAAGATCGCCAACCTCCTGGCCCTGGCCGGGAAAGTCGAAGGCCAGGTCCGCCATCCCTCGATCCACGCCGCCGGAATCGTCATCACCCCCCGCCCCCTGACCGAATTCCTTCCCCTCTACCAGTCGGTCAAGGGGGAGATCACGACCCAGTTCCCCATGGGCGACATCGAGGCCGTCGGCCTGCTCAAGATGGACCTCCTCGGCCTCCGCAACCTGACCGTCATCCAGGACGCCCTCGACCTCATCGCCAAGGACACCGGCGAGCGGATCGACATGGTCCGGATCCCCCTCGACGACGCCGCGACCTTCGCCCTCTTCAAGGCCGGCCTGACCGACGGGGTCTTCCAGTTCGAGTCGCGGGGGATGAAGGAGCTTCTCCGGAGCTACAAGCCCGAGGCCTTCCGCGACCTCATCGCCCTCAACGCCCTCTACCGCCCCGGGCCGCTCATGAGCGGGATGACGGACGAATACATCAAGCGGAAGTTCCACCCCGACCGGATCGCCTACGAAGTCCCCGAGCTCGAGCCCATCCTCGGCGAGACCCGCGGCCTCATCGTCTACCAGGAACAGGTCATGAGAATCGCCGTCGAGCTGGCCGGGTTCTCCCTGGCCGAGGCCGACCTGCTCCGCAAGGCCATGGGCAAGAAGAAGGCCGAGATCATGAACGCCCAGCGGGATCACTTCGAAACGGGCGTCCGGCGGCGGGGCCTGGTCAGCGCCGGCAAGGCCCGGAAGATCTTCGACCAGATCGCCAAGTTCGCCGAGTACGGGTTCAACAAGTCCCACAGCGCCGCCTATGCCGCCCTGGCCTACCAGACGGCCTATCTCAAGGCCCACCACCCCGTCCGCTTCATGGCCGCCCTGCTGACCTCGGAGGCCGAACGGGGGGCGACCTCCCAGGTCGTCAAGTACATCAACGAGTGCCAGAGCCTGAACCTCCAGGTCCTTCCCCCCGACATCAACAAGAGCGACTTCACCTTCACCGTCGAGGGGAAGGCCATCCGGTTCGGCCTGGCCGCGGTCAAGAACGTCGGCGAAGCCGCGGCCCGGGGCCTCATCGAAATCCGCCGCGGGCGGGGAGAGTTCCGGACGCCCTTCGACGTCTGCCGGGAAGCCGACACGAAGATCATCAACCGCAAGGTCCTGGAGAGCCTGATCAAGGCCGGAGCGTTCGATTCCCTCGGCGGGCCGCGGAGCCGGCATTTTCATCTCGTCGACCGGATGATCGATTTCAACCACGAGGTCCAGAAGGCCCGGACGGCCAGGCAGGCCCTCCTGTTCGGCGGGGGCGAGCTCGAGCCCCCCGGGATCCCGGATGAGATCCGGTCCATGCGGGAGTGGGACGAGCCGCTCCTCCTGTCCTACGAGAAGGACGCCCTCGGCTTCTACATCACCGGCCACCCGCTGACCCAGTACCGGAAGATCCTCCCCCGCCTGACCTCGCACGAAATCGCCGACCTCGACGAGGAGGCGGGCGGGAGCGCCGAAGTCCGCCTGGCCGGAGGGATCGCCGAGTTCCGGGTCACGAAAACGAAGAAGGACGAGCGGATGGCCGTCTTCCAGCTCGAAGACATGACCGGGCGGATCGAGGTCGTCGCCTACCCCGAGGTCTACAAGCGCCACTACGACCATCTCCGCGAGGGGCTGATGGTCTGGATCAAGGGGAAACTCCTGGGCGAGGGAGACAGCCGGAGGATCATCCTCGCCCACCTCGTGCCGCTCGACGAGGCCCGGCACCGGCTGGCCAAGAAGGTCACCGTCCGCGTCTTCACCCCGGGGCTCGAGGCGACCCTGATCTCCGAGTTGAAGGACGTGCTGGACAAGTCCCCCGGCGAGTGCCCCGTCTTTTTCGAGCTCGAAACGCCTTACGCCCACCGGGTCGTCGTCGAATCGGCCGAGGTCAGGGGCGTCCTTCCCGGCGAGGGCCTGACCGCGGCCCTCGAGGCTCTTCTCGGCCCGGGGGCCGTCGTTATAGAATATTGACCATGGCCTACCGCCTCCTCATCGCCGAAGCGTCCCCGACGACCCGCAAAGCCCTCGAATTCGCCCTCGCCCCGCCGGAGTTCGAAATTTGGGTCTTTCCCGACGGGCTCGAAGCCATCAAGGCTCTGCCCAGCGTTGCCCCCGACGCCGTCGTCGCCGCCCTGTCCCTGCCGGGCCGGGACGGCTACGAGATGGCCGCCGTCCTCCGCTCCCAGGAGACCTTCCGCCGGACGGCCCTCTTCCTCCTCCGGGGCGCTTTCGAGCCGCTCGACCTTCGCAAAATCTCCCGCCTCGAGCACGACGGCCTCATCCAGAAGCCGTTCGACGGCGAATCGCTCCTGGCCGCCGTCCGGGCGGGGATCGACCGCCGGAAGGCCGTCTCTTCGCTTCCCGAAGAGCCGGGCCCCTCGGCCCCGATCCCGCCGAGCGGAGACCTGCCCGAGCCCGCCCCTCCGACCGACGTCCTCCCCGAGTGGACGGAGGCCGTGGAAAGGAAGATCCGGGCTCTCGTCCGGGAGGAGGTCGTCCGCAACCAGGCCGAGATGGAAGACCGGGCCCGCGAGATCGTGGCCTCGGAATTCAAAAAAGTCCTCGTCGCGGAGCTCAAGGCCGTCGATGACGAGAAGTGAGGCTCGTCCCGCCGGCCTCCCATCCGTCGGGCGCCGCATGGCGCGGCCGTATCCCCCTCGCTGCGTCACCCTGACGAGGGTCCCACTGCGCTTCGGGGGACACGTCCGCGCCATGGGCTTCTTCGGCAACGGAACAACGAGGCCATGGTCGTCCCCCCAGCCTCCCACCCGTCGGGAGCGATATCACTTCACCCGTTTCTCGATTGTGTCTGACGCCATGACGGCCTCGAGACTCCGCGACGACCGGCCGAAGGCGGAAGAGCTAGCGAAAGC
>Ga0194125_10005473_pt1 | contig 19261 bp, 18 predicted proteins | sample TA2KigC250mmetaG_FD_148626 | JGI IMG/M metagenome (GOLD analysis project Ga0194125, IMG submission 148626) | Freshwater microbial communities from Lake Tanganyika, Tanzania - TA2015034 Kigoma Deep Cast 250m | ecosystem: Environmental > Aquatic > Freshwater > Lake | place: Tanzania: Lake...
TCTCGATAATCCCATATGGTTCATGGTCATCGCCTTTGGCATCTTCGTGGTCTTCCTGCTGGCGCTCCTTTTCACCTGGTTGAGCTCCAGAGGCAAGTTCATGTTTCTGGACAACGTGGTTCACGAGCGCGCACAGGTTGCCAATCCATGGCACGAGTACCGGACCGAAGGAAACTCGCTGTTTGTCTGGAGCTTCTGTTACGGGCTCCTTGTCTTAGCGATTGTGATTCTGTACCTGGTCGTCTGTTTCTCAAGTCTCTACAGCCTGTACGAAAGCAGTGTAGACACGGCTGTCCTCATCGTGCCCGCCGTCCTGATGATCCTCGGGCTGCTTGCCATCGTGATCCTGGCGAGCTACGTCGAGCTTCTCCTGTACGACTTTGTTGTCCCAATCATGTATAAATACAGGATCACCACGCTGAAAGCGTTGCGAATGTTTCTCAATCTGTTTTCGTCGCACTTTCTCTATTTCGTTGGATACGGATTCTTGATTCTCTTTCTGAGCATTCTCATCTTTGTTGGAATCGTCATCGTGGGTTTTCTCACGTGCTGCATCGGCTTTGTTCTTCTAATTATCCCGTACGTCAACGCCGTGGTCCTGTTGCCCATTTCGTATACTCTGCGGGCATTCAGCGTCGAATTCCTTGAGCAGTTTGGACCTGAGTATCACATTTTTCCCAGGCCTGAGACCAGCCAGATAGTCACGGAAACAAAGCAGACCTGAACGGCGAGGCAGAAATGCAAGTAACGTGGAATAACGCCCTATCACGCGGCGATCGCACCGTAAAAGCTCTAGCAGCCGCAGGATTGCTACTTGGAGTGTGGGCACTGTTCCTATTGGCTCCAGAGAATATCCCGTACTTGTCCTGCGCTTTTCGCGATCTCACAGGCCACAGCTGTCCGACGTGCGGATTAACCCGTTCGCTCCACGCCGCGTCTCACGGAGAGTTGGTCGTATCTCTGCGATACCATTTGATGGGACCTCTCGTGCTTACGGGAATACTCCTGGCATCCGTCCTGTGGTCCGTAGAAGCAGCCACGGGAAAAAGGATACGGCTCGCGACGAATGCAAAACCTGCAAGAGATGTCATCGCCATGTTTCTCATCGTGTGGATTGTCTACTGGGGGATCCGGCTGATTAGCGAGTTTGTCCACTAGCGATCGAAATGTATGATTGGCACACCACCACATCTTGATGATCTAGACTCCATCAACCACGGATTGTATTATGCCCACGATTGAACTCCAAAATGTCACCAAAACGTTCGGCAAACATGTTGCCGTCGAGGGTCTTTCCCTCACCGTGCCTCAGGGGAGCGTCTACGGCTTCATCGGTCCCAATGGATCCGGAAAGACCACGACGCTCCGGATGATTATGAACATACTCTATCCGGACAGCGGCGAAATCACGATTTTCGGTGAACCGCTGAGGCCGGCCAGCTGTGACAGGATCGGCTACATGCCCGAAGAACGCGGCTTGTACAAGCGCATGAAAGTGCGGGAAGTGCTGGAATTCTTCGGCGGCCTCAAGAACGGGGATGGCATCGGGGCGAAGGTCGATCGATGGCTGGAGCGGCTCGATCTCGCCGACTGGGCAAACAAGAAAGTCGAAACTCTGAGCAAAGGAATGTCCCAGAAGGTCCAGTTTATCGCAACCGTCGTTTCACAGCCGGAGCTCGTCTTGCTCGATGAGCCTTTCACAGGACTCGACCCGGTCAACACGGACGTCATCAAAGATGCTATACTGGAACTCCAGGCACAGGGGACAACGGTCATTTTCAGCACCCACGATATGAGCATGGCTGAGAAGATGTGCGACTACATCTTCATGATCTTCAAGGGGGTGAAAGTCCTGGATGGAACATTGGCTGAGATTCAGGACAAATACGGAACCGATACCGTTCGTGTGAAAACCGGGGACGGGATGAGTGCGCTCCAGAACCTCGAGGGTATCGAGCGAGTCAACGACTTCGGACAGGTGCAGGAGCTCCGTTTGGCGCCGGAGGGCAACTCCCAGAAGATCCTCCAGGAAATCCTGAAGCGCACATACGTCCGAAGTTTTGAAATTGTGAAACCGTCGCTCCACGACATCTTCGTCAGGATCGCCGGGCCGCAGGCCAAGGAGGTGGAACGTGCGTAAGATTCTGAGATTCGCTCTACGCGAGTACAAGGCAGCGGTCAAAACCAAAGGCTTCATCATCGGCCTTCTGTTGGCACCGCTGGTGATGGGCGGCGGTCTCATCGCTTTCTTACTGCTCAAGGACCGGGTTGACACCACCGATAAGCGCGTTGCAGTAGTCGACCGCTCAGGGCTTGTGACAAGAGCTCTCGTGAGCGCCGCTGAGTTTCGCAATGCCAACGAGATTCTTGACAAGGAGAGCGGAAAGAAGATCAGGCCTGCACATTTCTTTGAAGAAGTGAAGCCAAGCACGAATGACCCCAAAGGTCAACGCCTCGGACTCTCTGATCGAGTGCGTAGCGGCGAACTGCACGGCTTCATCGAAATCGGCCCGCAGGTCGTGCATCCGGGCAAAGATCCTGAGGCCTTCCAGATTTCCTACTATGCAAAGAACGCAGCGATGGACGATCTGCGGGGGTGGGCTGCGTGGGCCATTAACAACCGCCTCCGCCAGGTTCGACTTGCCGATGCCGGCGTGAAGGAGTCCGATGTGAAGGATTTGTTCTTTTGGGTCAGCGTGGACGGGTTGGGCCTCGTCTCACTCGACGAGTCGACAGGAGCGATTGCAGAAGGAAAAAGGGCCAGCCCGCTCGAGGCGATCTTGATACCGATCGTCATCATGATGCTGATGCTCTTGATGATCATGATGAGCGTCCCCGGGATGTTACATTCTGTGATGGAGGAAAAAACACAGCGTATCGCTGAAGTGCTGCTTGGATCGATCAAGCCCTTCGAATTCATGGCGGCAAAATTGGTCGGCGGCATTGCCGTTTCGCTCACTAGTTCTGCAGTCTATTTCGTCGGTGGGATTATCGCGTTGCAGGTCATGGGGTACGAGGACTATGTTCCCCTGCATGTGCTCCCATGGTTTTTCGCCTATATGCTTCTCGCGATCATCATGTTTGGAGCTTGGTCTGCCGCCCTCGGGTCGACGTGCAACGAAGCCAAAGATGCCCAATCGCTCTCGTTTCCCACGATACTTCCGGCACTCTTTCCCATGTTCATTTATTTCCCGGTGGTCAAGGAGCCATTGGGTAGCTTCGCCACGTGGATGTCTCTCGTTCCCCCTTTTACGCCCTTGCTTATGGTGCTCAGGCTCTGCACACCGGGCGGTGTGCCCGCGTGGCAGCCCTTTGCTGGACTTCTCGGCGTGCTCCTATTCACGCTGTTCTTCGTCTGGGCGGCTGGACGGATCTTCCGAGTCGCCATTCTCATGCAAGGGACACCACCGAAGCTGGCGAACATTGTTCGGTGGGCTATCCGAGGCTGATTCTCCTTGATAGCTTCTCTGGTGCCGGCGAGTGAGGCTCGAATCAACAACACTGTTGCGATTGAAAAGATGATATGAAAGCGGTCCGTCTTGTTGCGGAGGGAAGGCTTTTGCAGACGCAGGAGATTCGCGTTCCGTCCGTCGGTCAGAGCGACGTTCTTGTGCGAGTCAAAGCGGCCGGGGTCTGCCATTCGGATGCGCATTATCGGGCCGGGGTTTCGCCTGCCGGTCCGTTGCCAATCACCCTTGGACACGAGGTTGCCGGAGTGGTGGAACAGGTTGGCTCACGCGTCAGGAGCCTCCGTGTTGGCGATAGAGTATGCGTACACTATCTTGTGACGTGCGGGGACTGCAAGTATTGCAGCCGGGGCAACGAGCAATTCTGTCCTTCTGGTCAGATGATCGGGAAACATCGGGATGGCGGCTACGCTGAAGAGCTTCTCATGCCCGCGCGAAGCATCGTTCCGTTGCCGGATGAGATTTCCTTCGAGCATGGCGCAGTGCTCATGTGCTCCTCGTCGACGAGCTTCCATGCCCTACGAAAAGGCCGGTTAACAGAGGGAGAGACAGTAGCGATCTTCGGAGCTGGCGGCCTCGGTATGTCGGCCATTCAACTAGCGAAGGCATTTGGCGCCTCTCGGATCTACGCTGTTGATATCAACCGGAAGAAACTCGAGCTGGCGGAGAGGTTTGGCGCGATACCGCTGGACGCGGCCAAGATAGATCCCGTTTCAGCAATCAGGCAATTGAGTCAAGGGAAAGGCGTCGATGTGGCGCTTGAGCTCGTAGGGCTTCCACAGACGGCGCGACAGGCCGTGCTTTCACTGGCAAACCTCGGCCGGGCTGTTATGGTGGGACTAACCGACAAATCGTTCGAGGTGTACCCGTACGCAGAAATCCTCGGCAAGGAGGCCGAGATCATCGGTTCGTCAGATCACTTGCTCTCGGAGCTGCCGCAGTTGCTTGATCTCGCACGTCAGAAGAAGCTTGATCTTTCAGAGATCGTCACCGATGCAGTGCCCTTAGAGGCCGACGCAATTAACGCAGTGCTCGATGAACTCGAACAATTTGGCGACAACGTGCGTACGGTGATCACGCCCTAGCTCATGGACACCTGCGTACTACCTCTTCACCTTCTTCCACGCTTCAATAAACTTCACTGCGTTCTCGGCGTACTTGCTCGCGAAGCTCTCCCCCAGCTCTCGGTTGGCGGTCTTCGGATCCCCGGTGGACCAGATCCCGTTGCTTGAAATCTCATCACTCGCTCCACCCTTCCTGGTCTCCTTCGGGACTGCAAGGTATGCACCGAGCAGCGCCCCGAGAGCGCGATTCTTCGCTGCGAGTTCCTGGATCTCCAGCAGCTTCGGAGAAAAGTTGAGGACAGGCTTCTCTGCCCGCTCCATTTTCACGAGATTCGGTTCCAGATATAGCATCAAGGAGGTCTCACTGACACCAGCATGCTCGTCGAAGTCGACACCGGGGACTCGATCAACACCCCCCTGGAAGGGCGCTCCTATCCCGACTGGCACGGCGACGGCTTCCGTCGTGTGATTGATGCGGTGAATGACGTTCCTTTCAGTGAGCGCGTTTCCGCCATGGTAATTGAAGAACATGAAGCGACGGAATCCGTACTTCATCAGCATTTCGGCAGTCTCGAACAGCACTTGCTCAAGCGTCTCCGGTTTCAAACTCAGCGAACCTGCAAAGCCCGAGTGATACACGCTATACCCAGTCAGCACAACCGGAGCGACGACAACACCTGTTCGCGCAGAGATCATTTTGCTGACGCCGAATGCTTCGTAGAAGTCGGTCCCGAGCGGAAGATGCGGTCCGTGTTGTTCTGTTGAGCCGATCGGAATGATCACCATATCGTTCGTTTTCAGGTAATCTCGTACATCAGTCCATGTCATTTCCTGAAGTACGACCGGCCGTTGGACCTCCTGCGCTTGAAGACGGACGAAGGACACCAGAAAAACTACGGTCAGCAGAGCGAGATTGTTCCTTGTTGGAGACATGAGAACGCTCCCTTCGAAGGTGAGTGGCTTTTTAGGTACTCTGCACGATCAACACATCAGGGCAGCGACGGAAGGATGTAGTTCTCGATGAGAGAATATTACTGCAGGCGAGTATCTCGCACCGATTGGTAGTATGCTCCTCCGGTGAAAACCACCACCATGTCCACGCCCGGCAGCACTACAATGTACTGATTTCCCCAGCCCCGTGCTGAATACTCCTACGCCCCTCTCAGGTAGAGTTGACCAGCTATGCCTCTGGGTAGTAGGTGTACTCCACCACTGGCGAATGTGAGGACAGCCCTTCGTACCCCCACCGTCTCATTTTTTCTAATTGCTCGGTGTGAGCTTTGTGCTATACACCGATGCAAATCTTCTGCCTGGTACGATCTGAACATCTCCCGATTTCAAGTTGTAGACAGCCGACCACATCGTGTTCCCTTGGGAGACGTTACGGAGTAGGTCCCTCGCGCCGGACATCGAGATGCTTCCCCCACTGTTCTGAAGGACATCAGACACAAGATCGTAGCGCCAGCACCTGCCCGTCAGATGCGGCGCGTAGTTGCTGAGAATGAAATTGGTCGAAACTTGATACGGGAGGTTGTTGTACAGTACTTTCATCTCGCTGCTCACAAACTCGAGAACGGCGGATTTTCCGGATCGATCAGCAATGAAATAGTGAAGAGGGACTTCATCCATTCGGATATTGTAGTTCCTGATCAAGGAAACTGCGTGTTCCGTGCTTTCGGCATAATCGAGAACGAGCCTGATGACCGCTAAATCATTCAGCGTTCTCTTCCCGGGGTCATAGGGAAGTTCGACGTACGGAACCGCCATGATGCCGATTGCCACACCCTTCTCGTTCATGCCGTCAAACGGCAGGAAGGGAGCCCTGAGAAGATCCATCCTCGATTCTAGTGATGCCAGGTCCGGATTCGACCCATAGCCGCAATAGTAGATATCCACCATGGAAACAGATGCGTATCCGTCTGGCGGATCGGTGAGAAGCAGAAGGCAGGCTCGGTGGCGCCAGTCGAAATTCCTTCCGAACACAGGAGCGCTGCCGTCGCCGAAGCCCGCGAAACACGTGCATTGCCAGCTTGGCGCCTCGACCGGACTCCGCGCCTCACCTCTCACCGGATTGCGGGATCGATCTGTTTTCAGAAGCCTGCGAAATCCATAGTCACCATAGTAGGTCATGACGAAAAGGGGATAGTCATTGACCTTCTCGAGACTCTGCAGAGTCTTCAGTGTGTCTCTTGAAAGACTTCCGAGTGACTCATCATCGGTCGAAAGTGATTTGTTCTTGCAGCAGGAAATACCCAACGCGATGACAGAAGCGATCAGGAGACCGAGAGCCGTGAACCTTCGCTTATCCATATCATCTCCCACATGCCATATGTTGGTGAACCGCTGTTTGTCTCTCGCAGGTATATCACAATTCCTGGTTCACGCTCAATCCTGCAATTCCTTCGGCACCGGCCTGTCTCGTGTGGGGATCTCATTTGTCACCGCAGCGATCCACCAGCGGCCGCTTCTCTTAATGAGCTGAAAGCTGTCCACACCCTTCTGCGGCGGTCTCGGTGAGCCGGGGATGTGTGCTTCGTACAGCACAAGAACGTGAGCGATATCGCCGAAGACCATCGGCTTCGTCCGAACGACCTTCTCCCAGAATCCCCTTTGCTTTGCAGGCGATCGCTCGATGAAATTGACGAAATCATTGATGAAACCTTGAACCGAAAAAATTGCCGAGCTGTCCCGGGTCACGCGGAGCACGATCACAGCCTCCTCAATGAACATCGATCGCACCTTCTCCCAATCCGGCTTTGGTCCTGTGGAGTCGAACGAGACGGACTTGTAGATATCATTCACCAAGCCTTCAGCTGTTTCGAAGGCCTTGTGTGGAGAGGCATATTGCGTTTGAGCTGAAAGGCTCATGCCGAAGAAGCAGAACGACAGCACTGCCAGCATGCACAAAGCTACTCGAGTGGAATTCATGTTGATCGATCCTTTCGGAAAGAGTGGGAATTCTGTTCTCGTTTGATTGTGAATCCCATGATAATCATCCGGTGAACACCGCCACGCGATCACGCGAGCGTTGGACCCGGATGAGAACAAATCACTTGGGTAATCCGAGTTCGGTCCTGTTGGATTCTCTATTTCAGCACCTGGCTCACCCACGTTTTGAAGACCTCGGTTCCCTCCCTGCTCGGACGCTCGTGGCCTTTGTCCGGTTCGATCCAGAGTTTCACTTGGGCGCCGACCTTCTGCAGCTTACCCACGAGGTCCCTCGTGGCTCCTATCGGGACATTCCTATCCTTTTCGCCGTGGAAGATGAAGATGGGGATATTGCGGAACGATTGGAGATTCTGTTCTTCAGTGAAATCCGGAGGGTTCTCCCCTGGCGCGTAGTGCCTTCCCGAGGCTGGCGCTCCACTGAACACCGCCACGGCTCGGAACTTTGCCGGGGTTTCATAGAATGTACGGTATACACCGTATCCCCCCATGGAGAAACCGGTGAGCAGGATGCGCGAAGCATCGATCGGGTATGCCTCCTGAACCGCAGTGATCGCCTCAGCAATGTCGTCCTGAGCGTGATCGCGCGCGAATCCATTCGATGGACCCCGCCCAAACGGGCCGAGTGCGATAAAACCATCGGGTATCAGGGAGTGGAAACCCATGATGTTCGTCTCGGTCGAGGCACTCCCATGCAGAAACACGAGGAGAGGGTATGTCTTCTTCTTGTCGAAACTATCCGGGACATACACCACATATGGCTGAAGAGTGCTATCGACCTTTGAGCGATATGCCTTGCGGATGAACCCGGTCCTGCCGTCGAATGGATCAATGCCTTGCTCTGCGGAGTTCAGCATCCTCATAAAGCCGGCGACTGTGAGCCGTTCGGAGAAACAGGTCTCATAGGGTTTCAAGGCCGTGAGCTTTGCCTCCAACTCTTGAATCAAGAATTGAGCTGTGCTGTAAGTCCCGGCGGATATGTTCTGCTTGGATTTCTCCACCCGCGTGTTGAGTTCGTTGGGCAGAAACTTCGGAATAATGGACAATCCAGAAGCCCCATGTGACTCCGGGTCAGTCGTGGACCACTTCACCATATAGCCACCCTCTGGAAGCCGTCCGGTGCCTATCGCAAACTGCTTTGTGGTCACACCACTTGCACATGGATACTCGATTTGATCACGCGCTGCAATACGACCCTCACCGCCATCTACACGAATGGTTAGGATCTCAGTGTTCGTCCTTTCGGACGCGGTCACTGCAATGCCACGTAACGAATCCCCTTCCGTGAGGTGGCCATTGGCAAAAGCAACGAACGTTTGCATTTTGCCTTTCACGACAGGCTTTTGAAATCGCAAGGTGGTGTACCTCCGCTTGCTGTACTCGGCGCCAATCTCGTCACCGACGACGATCAGTCGCATTCTCCCGTCCGGCTCTACCGCTTTGGTGAACGCAAGATTGAACCCTATCCCCTCTGACAGCAACGGATGGTAGGGTCGGACATCGCTCCACGGGAGCAAAAGCTCAAAGCTGATCTTCCCCTCCCCTTGACGGAACTCCAGTTTGGTGTCTTCGCTCGTTGGAATGAAGATCTTATCGACGTTGAAATACCAGAAAATTCGCCGTGTCCACTCCAACGCCGGTCGATTGACGGCTGAACAGGCTAACACATAGAATTCGTCTGTCGGTTCATTATTCGGACGGGGTTTCGCTAAAGCCAAAACGAATCCATCACCATTCTGATAGGCGCGATCTCTGAAGGTTAGCCGGTCTGCCTTCGCTTCAACGTAGACATAGAAGAATCCCATGCTATACGCCAAGCGGTAGCTGGCAGAGACCAAAGGATCCGACTTTTGCTTCTCAGCCAGTGCAAACAGCCGGATCGGCAGGGTCTCCAGGCCTTTGTCCAACGCCCCGTCGATGACAGGCGCGTCTGAGAGGAAATCCACTTCCGGCTCGAGGACTTGAGGTGTTTCTCCGAGCTTGACGGTCTCCCGCGTCTGAGCCATGCACAGACTGGTAGCCGCCACCATTAGACTGATGACCACGATTGCCCTGCCATATTTCATGTGGTTCCTCCCTTTCCGTGCTATTTCAAAAGAGACCCGCGTGCGTCGGTATCGCACTCCAAACCCCTTCAGAAGAAACAGCTTTTCGATCTGTATGACGCTGGAGCCACGGACCTTGAGAAGGTGACGTCACGATGGGCTTTGCAGTATCATTTCTTCATCATATGATCCCGAATGATCGGTACAAACTCGCCGATGAAGCGTATCAGAGGTCTCCCAAGCTTTTGAAATTCGCTCGTGTTCACTTGCACTGCAATTGCGACTTTCATCTCGGGGAAATACATCATCTCAGTCAAATACCCCGGAAAGTATCCGCTATGACCGTAGCTGATTCCGAACTGTGTCTGGCGGATGATGACGCCGAGACCGTATTTCGTGTTAGGACCGAGCTTTGCCGGCACTCCTTCGAACATCATTGGCAAAAGGGACGAATCCACCACCATGCCTTCGTACAGCATCTTTCCCCATCGGGCGAGGTCTTCCGTCGTCGATGCCACGCCGCCGCCGGTCCACTCGAACTGGGGATTGATGGCAAACTTCCCATTTTGAATGACCTCGTCGGTTCCCGTGAATGGGTTTCCCGTACCTGCGTAGCCCTGCACGAGCCCGCGTATCGTCCTGCTGTCTGACGGGAGAGTATTCTGTAGCTTCAACGGGGTGAAAATCCGCTCGCGGAGGAGGTCGTAGTACTTCTTGCCGGTGATTTTTACGATGATCATCCCGAGCACAATATAGTTGGTATCAGAATAATCCCAGTCTTTCCCGGCTGCGAACGGTGCTTGCGTGTCCAGAATGTATGCAACGAGCTCCTCGGGCTTCCAGAACTTGTCCGGATCGCTCTTGAGATTGTGCACGAACTTTTCGTTGAACTCGTAACGCACTAGGCCGCTGGTGTGGTTCATAAGCATGCGTACGGTGATGTCGGGTCCATTCGGAAGTCGTTTGAACCACGGCTCCGCGCCAAGATGCTTCTCAATCTTGTCGTCGAGGCTCAGTCTACCCTCGTCGATCAGCTGCAAGGCAATTGCTGCTACATAGGTTTTGCCGACGCTCCCCTGAAGCATCAGGTCGGTTGGAGCCATTTTTCTCTTCGTGGCCAGATCGGCATATCCTGTGGCAATGCCGAACGTCGTTCCGTCAGCCAGGGCGAAGCCTGCCGTAGCACCCGGAAACTGACCTACCGCATGCAGCGAATCGAGCTTGGCTTGAAGCATCCCTCGCAAATCTTGGAAGGGTCGCCCGTGGACGTTCCAGTAATACGAATGGGGTGAATGGAAACCTGAGAAGTTCGGAGTGCTCAGGAGGAGAAAGCACAATACTCCGCAAAGCTGCGTTGAGGTTTTCTTGCTCATGGTGATAGCGTAGGACTAGATTGTACGGTTGATGTGGAAACGACGACTTCTACCGGCCGACGAGTCTCGTCCAGGAGCCTGTTCACGGCGACGTGACATTCACTCTTCAGACGCCCTCTTCTTGACGCGTTCCAGTTCCCCTTTGAGCACGTGCATGTGGGGGGACTTCTTTCTCGCTGCGAGATCGTGGGCCTTTTGGTATACGTCAACGGCCTCAGCAAGTTGACCATTGCCCTCGAAGGCTTCTGCGAGTCTCAAATATGCGAATTCGCTTGTAGGTTCACGTCCATGACACAATCCAAAGAAATCTGTAGCCTCACGGTGGCTCTTCTCCTTGAGCGACGTGCTGCCAACGGACCAGGGAGAAACGGTGGACCCATCTATTCGATTCATCTTTGGGCTCCAAGAAGTATGGGGGAAGGGAGAATTGATGGACTGGAGTTGTCTTCCCCGGCAAGGCTGCCGGCTTTGGCACTCGTAGCCAGTTTGGATTAATGGGGTGAGCAGGTGCGAAGAGCCGTGTCATTTGCCTCTGGTGCGGGGTATGAGGACCCGACGAGAGCGCCATCGAGCTACCGTATGGGTGCAAGACCTGAGAAGGCAGCGAGAAGATACAGGAGAAGTGCAACCATTCCTGCAGCGCAGAGAACTGTCACACCAGCTTTGCTTATGTTCTCGATGCCGCTCACGTGGCCGGCGCGACCGAAGCGAGCATCCAAGCCTGCACCAAGGATCATTCCGCTCCCGGTTCCCATGGTAGGACCACGCAAAAGTCCCGCAACCACATTTCCGATAGCGAACCCCCAGAGCATGCCAATCGACGTGCCCAGGCTCAGGCCAATGCTGACACCGATCCCACTCCAGCACGTTTTCCAGGCCTCGTTCGACCTCTGGCTGGATCCAGAATCCAGGTTCAGAGAAACCAGGAGGATCGCTGAAATGGCAAGTATTCCGAAGAGCGCGAGGAGAAAACCCACAGGAATTCCTCCTTACCGGTCCATCGGGGGACGGCACTTCCTTCCCCCTTCGTCTGTACAGACCTCCTACGAGATGGGTTGCGAATTACCCAATACGAACAGGACATAGATAACTGCGCACACCAAAGCCAGAAGGAAGAGAACAACGAATGCCCGGAGTCCTTTTGATCTCGTCTTTTCGCTCATTGCTTGCATCTCCCTGTTCTGCCTTATGGCGTCTCAATATCGTCGACATCTGACGGCAGACCAATCAACGGCCCTACGCGACGTCTGACGTCACTGCAAGTTCCGAGACATTCTGAAGCTCCCCGTGCTTGCTCCTCTTCTTCGCCGTCTTGATCGCACGACCACACTGGCTGCACACGTACACGTACTGCGTGAATCGGTACGATCGGTACTTGATGACCCAAGCCCATTTGATACGCTTCGTGCAGTGGGTACACACGATCTCTGCCTTCACCTTACCAGCCAGAGAGCTCATAATGGCGGACCGGGGGCTAGTGGACTGTTACATTGATCATTATGCTTAAATCACACACCCCTTTGTCCCCTCTCCTGTGAGAGCAAGCGGGTTGAGAGAGGGGTGTAGGGGTGTGTCATCGTAGCTCTAACCTTGTCGGTGGATGGTATCAGTGTCAGAAAATATAAGTCACACTCCACTAGATGGTTAATCGCGAAGCAAGTTTACAGAGTAAATGTAGGATGATCGTGTGATTCAAGAAACCGCAAATCGACGAACGGTGCGCGAAATCGCCAAAAGGCGTCATCTCCCGAGGTAAAAGGCTACACGGGATGGACCAAACATGGATCCGCGGCGCGGGAGCCGCTCGTCCATCTTCTACACCGCTTATGTCCGAGCTCGCGCCGTCTGTCGAAATTCACCGACCGATTTCGAGGGAGGCCGTATATCCCATTAGACGCACGCGGGTTTCACCGTCGCCCTGCATGCAAAGACGGGCGTCACCTGAGAGAGGTTGCTCGTCAGCAGTTACGGAGTATTCGTCACAGAATTGATGCATTTCGTCCACTTCTTTGCAGTGCCGGAAAGAATGAAGCGTATAGGAAGACAAAGACGAAAGTGAATCCCGGTCTCAAACTCGTCTCCAACAAACCACCCAAACGGAGGAAGCCATGAAAAGAACAACGTTGATTGCCAGCGTGATTGCCCTCGCAGTTATGCTGACCTGTCCAGCGACGGCCGACGATGTGAAAACCAAGATCGGAGCGGCCAAGTTTGATCTGGCAGTCGAAAACCTTCTCGTCGCTCTAAAGTCGGACAACTGCGGGTTGAAAAAGAGCGCGTCATATATGCTGGGCGAGCTGCAGGCCGACAAAGCGATTATCCCCCTGATGGCTGGCCTGCGCAACGCCAAAGACGATTGTGAGCGAATCGCAGCCGCCTGGGCCCTGTGCAGAATCGGCGATGGAAGGGGTGTCTACGCTGTGAAGCAGGCCGCCCGATTCGACAACAGCCAGAAGGTCCGCAGCCATTGCGCCTGGTATTACAACCTGTATGTTCAGAGCGGTACGTTCGCCTTCACGCCCCCCGTGAGCCCCACGATGCAGCTTTCGTCACGATAGGGTGTGTCGGAACACTGAGAACCAGACCCTGAAGCAGCGGGCAGAGCCGTGGAGGCTTGCCCGCTTGCTTTGTTTGGACACCCCGATAGCCCCTTCCACAGCCTACGCTTCCAGGGGAGTCCGACCGAGGGAGCGCCGACGGGAAGATCGATAGGAGGGAACCGGCCTCAACCACGAGGCAAAGATCCCGAAATTCGGACATCCGCCGCCGCTCAACCCCATAGGTCTCCGCTCGTCGACATCTGCCGCCTTCCGGCCAACTCCGCTTCATTCTGTCTCCAAAATCTTGCATATTTGGGCCGAGCCTGAGAGGTGTTTGTGTTCCTCTCCCCCTTGTACAGTCGTTTGAAATCAACCGACGGATGAAATCCGCGCTTCCTAAGCTCCGATCGCTCTCCTTCTGGCACTACCAGATCGCTGGCTGGACAACGCTCTGGCTTGCTGATTTCGCTCTTATCTCGTTCAAACCGATGCCTCTTCGGGATATCGTCACCGAGTCTCTCGAGGTGCCGTTGGCCTTTACGCTCTCTCTTCTGCTCCGTCAGATCTACAAACGGGTGGACTACAGGAGCATCACAATTCTTGCGCTCATCGGCTACATCGCGTTCTGGTCCCTGGTGTTCACGGTGCTCTGGTACGCATCAATCGCGACGCTTTGGTTCTTCGCGACCGGACCTTCTGCGATTTCGTTTCTCGACTATCGAGTTGCTCTCCGCTGGATCAACTACTTCGTTCCGATCTGGCTTGGCTGGAGCTCCCTTTACTTTGGCCTGAAGTTCTGGCGAGACTGGGAAGATCAAAAGGACCGGGCCCGCAAAGCAGTTGCGCTTGCCCAGCGCGCGCGGCTCCAGATGCTACGCTATCAGTTGAATCCACATTTCCTCTTCAACGCCCTGAATTCGGTGCGCGCGCTGATTCAGGAAGACAAGAAGCATGCGAAAGACATGATTACGGAGCTTTCCGAGTTTCTGCGGTACTCGCTCATCCACCGGGATCATTCCGACGTGCCGCTGCGCGAGGAACTGGATGCCATACGCCACTATCTTTCGATCGAGAAGAAACGCTTCGAAGACAAGCTGAAGGTGACATTCCATATCGATCCCAAAGCGGAGGATTATCCTGTCCTGAGCTTTTTGATCCACCCGCTTGTGGAAAACGCCATTAAATATGGAATGAAGACGAGCCCCATGCCCCTGAAAATTCACATCGAAGCCGCTATGCGAGAAGGGAACCTTCGCATTGCCGTCAACAACTCCGGCTCCTGGCTCTCGCGACCGGAAGATGGAAAAGGAACCCTGGATGGAACGGGCACGGGTCTCACCAACGTCCGAACCCGGCTGGAGAACGCCTACCCCGGCAGGCACCGTTTCACTGTAAAACGGAATAACGGGAGTGTTGGGATCACGATTGATATCTACAAAGAGCTGAAGGCATAAGTCCCGTGGCTATTCGCTTTCGTCGTTTACGAGATTGGACGTTCTGGCACTATCAAGCCGTCGGATGGCCGATCTTTGCCCTCGCTCACATCGTCGTGAACGCAACGGCGTATGGACTCAGCTGGGTTCTTGTCACCAACATCTTGGTTCAAGTGTTCGCCGGGTTCCTCCTCTCGCTTGTCCTGCGCGAATACTTCCGAAGGGTTCCCTACCAGACGGTCTCGTTGCCCTCCATCGTTGTGCGAATTGTCGTCGGTGCGTTTCTGATGACCACGGTCTGGTACGGGGCGTTCATACTCATCTCCCTCGCTTACTACGGACCGGCGGTTCTTGAAAGATTGCTGCAGGTCGGGCAAGCTGCCCGGACCATCGCGCTCATTTACCCTGAGAAGCTCGTCTGGGGTTCGCTCTACTTCGGCATCAAGTTCTGGCGGGATTGGATCAACGAACGGGAGCGGGCAGAGAATGCAGAGAGAGAGGCCGAGCAGGTCCAGCTCCATACATTGAGATATCAGCTCAATCCGCACTTCCTTTTCAATTCTCTCAATTCCCTCAGGGCACTGATTGATGAGGATGCGCAACAGGCGCGAACCCTGATCACCGAGCTTTCCGAGTTCCTGCGGTATTCACTCGTCAGCAGGAATCGCTCCGACGTAACGGTTCAGGACGAGCTGCAGGCTGTCCGTCACTATCTCTCCATCGAAAAGAAACGGTATGAAGAGAAGCTCGAGGTGGTATTCGATATCCAGCCGGGGACGGAACAGTATCCGGTGCTCAGCTTCCTCATTCAGCCGCTCGTCGAGAATGCGGTGAAGTACGGCATGCAGACAAGCACCATGCCGCTGCGAATCCGGATCGCGAGCGCTCTGGACGGCGCATCGCTACGGATATCCGTTACAAACACCGGTCGATGGGTGGCTCCGTCACCGGCTGTGTACGCAGGCCCGAACGGGAGTGGATCTGGATTGGATAATGTGCGGGCGCGACTCGAGCACGCGTTCCCGCACAATCATTCGCTGGAGACCGTCGAACGTGACGGTTGCGTCAGTGCAGTCATTGACATTCACTATGGCAGCGAGATACCCCATGAAGAGAAAGTTGCGCGCGGTCATCATTGACGACGAACGGCTTGCCCGTAAAGACCTGCACTCGCTTCTTGCGGATTTCAAGAACATCGAAGTTGTGGGCGAAGCGGACAATGTGGCATCCGCGGCGAAGCTGATCAAACAGAAGAACCCCGACCTGGTGTTCCTGGATATCCAGATGCCCGGCGAGTCGGGATTCGATCTCCTCGAGAAGACCGACGTGAGAGCAAAGGTCATCTTCGTGACGGCCTTCGACGAATACGCCATCCGCGCCTTTGAAGTCGATGCTGTCGACTACCTGTTGAAGCCAGTAAACCCGGAGAGGCTCCGGCGAGCGATTGAAAAGGTGGAAAAAGAAGACCAGCAGCACGTCGGAACGCGGCGGAAGCTCGGATATGATGATACGATGTTCTTGACCATCAACACGAGCCTCAAATTCATCAAGGTGAACGCAATCCTCTGCATCGAGGCTGCCGGTGACTACTCCCAAATGATCACGACAGAGGGGAAGAGAGGTCTCGTGCAGAAATCCATGGCCGAATGGGAGGAGCGACTCCCCGAGAACCATTTCTGCCGCATCCACCGCTCGACGATCGTCAACCTCGAGAACGTTGTGAAAGTCGAGGAGTGGTTCAACAGCGCATACCACGTGCATCTGAAAGGTATCGAGACTCCTTTCGTCATGAGCCGGCGATACGCAGCGCGGTTGAAGGAAAAGATGGGATAGAGTCTAGATCGGACCCTCCGAAGGTTTCGGCGCAATTGCCCAGAACCTTCGGAAGGTTTCCAGGCCTACTTCTCTCGAGGGAGGCACACGGCGGAGAAGGATCTCAACTCCCTTGCCCGAAGCCCGAAGGGTCCGCGTGGGTTCCGACCTGGTCGGCATTGCTCCTTGCCCAAACCGGTTCATTCCCGACACCAGCGAAACCGAGTTGTGCGGTAGATTCGGGCTCAGCTCTCGGCGAGAGACCATCACTTGGTGAACAAATCCGACATCAACTCGAGCAATCGGGTTCGTCCCCGATCGCTTTCCCTTGCGAGAGCTCATCCAGGCTCATAGGACCCCGGACGTTCAAATATATGGGGCCGGCGATTTCCCCGAACGCGTTGCCCAGTACGCAGATTACCAAGGGCATCCAGTATCCGGCGGACAGCTCGTCAACGGCCTTCAGAATAGAGTCAACAAACGACATTTCGTTAAAGAGAAATCCCTCGGCAACGAACATACCAAGCGCTCCTGATAGCGCCCAATAGCCAAATTCAAACACCCCGACCGAAACTGCCCAAGCCATTTCCCTGCCATCGAAGCGCCCGATCAGGAGTCCTACGATAATCCCCTGGACGATGGCGAGAAGCGGACTGATCAAGATCATCCCGAGGAGAAAGAAGAGGAAGATTGCGGGCAACATAATCAGCACGATGAATGTCGCCGATGCACGAAGGAATTTCTTTTCTCTCCAGACTCTCAACAAGATCTTGAACGGTGGGTATTGGAACTGCCGAATCCGTTTGCTCACAAGCCAAGTTCGGATCTTCTGCGCGGTCTTGTTGCCTGATTTGATGAAAACCACTCCAACGGCAAGACTGGCCCAGATGATCGAAAACAGGATGAGAAAGAGTGTTACCAGTTCAAGAGGTTTCATGACTCTACCCAAGATACCTTCCGAAGGTTCTCTTAGCGGCTCCCAGACCTTCGGAAGCTCTCAATTGAGCCACAACATTTCTTGTATTTCTTGCCGCTTCCACACGGGCAAGGATCATTTCTATCGGGGCCGAGGCCGGAGAAGCCCCGGTCCTTCTCGTGCGCCCAGCGCATGACGTTTGCCGGCGGCCGCTCGTTGCGAAACTCGTTCGCCATGAACTTCATGTACAGACCTACGTGGTTGAAGAACTTCTTGTATCCCGCACACAGGTAGTTGAGCCCGCTCTCACCGTCGGGCGTCTTGATGAACCGATGCTTCGGACACTCCCCGTTGCAGGTAAACCGGACTTCACATTTCAGGCAGTATGCTGGCAACCGATCTCTCTTGTCCGAGCCGAAGGCTCGCTGCTGTGGGGAGTTGACCAGTGACTCGAGTGGATGCTCCATGATGTTGCCCAGTCGGTTCTCCGGGTACACATAGTGATCGCACGAGTAGAGGTCTCCGTTGTGTTCGATTGCCATCGCATCACCGCACACTTCGCGGAAAACGCAAACGCTCGGCTGCATCCCCAGCCACATTTCAAGGCTTACGTCAAAGAGCTGCACGTAGCATTTCCCCACATCATTCCTTACCCATTCGTCAAAGATCGCACAGAGGAAAGTACCATACTGGAGCGGCTCGACAGACCATTCCGTCACCTCGGCTTCACCGGAGTAGTCTGGTGCGACAAGGCTTAGCCCCTCCGACGTCGGGAGCACCGCAACGCGCTCCGCGATCGGGATAAATTGCAGGAATCCGCTCCCAACCTCCTTCAGAAATCGATAGACCTCAAGTGGGTAGTGGGAATTGTGGCGCTGCACAACGGTGAGCGTGTTGAAGTCGACGGCGTGTTTCTTCATATACTCAATCCCTCTCATCACTTCGTCAAAACTTGCACCGCCGCCAAGGTTGACGCGATACCTGTCATGCATCTCTTGCGGCCCGTCGATCGAGAGGCCGATGAGGAACTCGTTCTGAGCGAAGAACTCACACCACTCATCGTTGAGCAGGATCCCGTTCGTTTGAAATGCGTTTTCGATCCTTTTTCCGTCGGCATACTGTGCCTGAAGCGCCACAACCCTCCGGAAATACTCTACACCCAAGAGCGTCGGCTCGCCTCCCTGCCAGGCGAAACTGACGACAGGGATCTGCTGTGCCTCGATCGTCTGGCGGATGAACGATTCCAGCACTTCATAGGGCATTGCCCACGTCGATCGGCGCGGGTAGAGTTTCTCCTTCTCCAAGTAGAAACAGTACGTGCAGTTGAGATTGCAGATGGGGCCGGTGGGCTTGGCCATGATATGAAACCCCAGGCGGTTCTCGCTTGCAGGGCTCATTTTTTGTTGATCGGTCATCGGAGAGTCAAGGATGGTGAGGTCACGCCGCAGACGGTTCGAAGGTCCAAAATCTCTCGTGGCTCCAAGTCAGTTCACGACGAACTGAGTCTCATCGAATCAAGGGATGACCGCTCAGGGGAGGATCGATCTTACCCAGATCGATTCCGAGGCGTGCGAGAATCGTCGGTGTCACATCAGCTCGAGTACCCGCGCGGCTCAGAAGCTTGTCGTTGGTGGCGAGGAACACAAACGGGGCGTCGCGATGCTG